>Ga0308419_1000002_pt1 | contig 226680 bp, 205 predicted proteins | sample HotsprSampleMS50_FD_203674 | JGI IMG/M metagenome (GOLD analysis project Ga0308419, IMG submission 203674) | Hot spring phototrophic mat microbial communities from Mushroom Spring, Yellowstone National Park, Wyoming, United States - 20090730_MS50 ... | reverse complement strand
GGCTTCCGCCGCGGCCCCCCCCTTGTTGCCTCCTCGAAGCCAGCGCGACTCAGCGCCGGGCGACCGGCTTCGGTTGCCCCGGCCGGAACGTGTGCCAGATCACGTCGTTCTGCTCCTCGTCGAACCCGGGGTCCGGCACCCTGGCCGGGAACAGCCGCTCGCTCTCCTTGGATCGGTACGCCGTCCTCTGGTTGACCTCCGACATCACGGCCTTCGGGGGCAGGATGGCGCGGAACGGTTCGGCGTTCACGGGCTTCGGCTCGAACAGGTCGATCGGTCGCGCCACGGCGTCGAAGAGGTTCATCGGCGGGAGGCCGAGCAGCAGCTCCATCGTCCGCAACATGCTGTCGGTGTTGTAGAACCGACAGTCCACCGCTCCGCGCCCATTGTAGGGGCTGATGACCAACGCGATCGAGCGATGCGCGTCCACATGGTCGAAGCCGCTCTGAGCGTCGTCCTCCAGGATGCAGATGGCCGTGCTCCTCCAGAAGGGGCTGTTCGACACGGCCTTGACCAGCTGGCCGACGGCGTAGTCGTTGTCCGCCACCATGGCCCGCATCGACGGGTAACCCGCCGAATTGCCCGCGGTGTGGTCGCACGGGAGGCGCACCATCATGAAGCGCGGCATCCTTCCCTCCCGCACAAAGCGGTCGAACTCCGCCTTCCACGCCAAAAACCGGCTTGGCGCGCCGCTCTTGCCCGCAGCCTTCCTCTGCCGGGGGAAGGTCAGGCCGTGCTTCAGGTAGGCCTCGCTGTCCGGATAGGTGAGGTTGTACTGCTCGAAGTCCGTGCACGTGTGCCCGACCAGCGCGCGCTTCACGGGAGCGTGGTCCTCCATCTTGAGGCGGGTGAAGCGCTTGTCGTCAGCGTCAGCCTACATCACGAAGAACCCGTAGTTGCGGTAGCTCACCTTGTGCCTGGCGCACAGGTCCCAGATGTAGCCGCTGGAGGGTGCGGCCACGTCGCGGATTCCCAGCAGCTCCACGGGCATCCCGTTGGTCGTGCCTTCGAAGTCGTATTTCCGGCCCCGCCCGCCGTAGTTGGTGACGGTGTTTCGGCTGGTGTAGGCCGAAACCATGCCGGCGGTCGACCAATTCCATCCGTCTGCGGACACCTTTGCGCAAACGTAGAAGTTGTCCAACAGGCCGAACCTCTCCGCGAGCGCGTGCTGGTTCGGCGTGACCTCTCTGGGGAAGAAGCACAGCGAGGGATCGCCGTTGCCCTGCTTCAGGTCGCCGAACACCTGATCGTAGGTCCGGTTCTCCTTGATCACGTAGATGACGTGCTCGATGCCGGGGTTGTGGAACTCCGGGAGCTTCACGCCGATGCGGTTGTTGCGCAGCACCTGCGCGGTCGCCGACCGGAGGTCCTTCGGGATCGGCACGAGGCTGACCGTGCCCTCGATGATGTTCAGAATGTACTGACCCAGCTTGCCCTGCGGCTTGCCGTTCGGGTTTCTCGGCCTCACACCCTTGGCGCAGGCGACCAGCAGACTCCTGCCGTCCCTCGAAAGCGCGAGGCTCGTGGGGTACCAGCCCGTCGGGATGTAGCCCTCCACGGCCTTGCGTCCCAGATCCACCGCGGCAACGGCGTTCATGTCGGCCAGCGCGACGAACAGGCGCTCGCCGTCTTTCGAGAGAGCAAGGCCCAGAGGCGTCACCCCCGGAATGCCGTGCGCCTTCGCCGGGCGCACCAGGATCGTGGCAGACACCTTGGCCGCCTTCGCGTCGACCACGGACACCGAGTCGCTCCCCGAGTTCGCAACGAAGAGGCGGCCGCCGCGCTCGTCCGGAAGCAGATACGCCGGCTGGTCGCCGACCTTGAGGGCCGCGACCTGCGACCCGTCCGCCTGGCGGTGAACCGTCACGACACCGTCCCTCTCGCCCGCCACATACAGCCGATCGCCCATCGCCGCGATCGCGAGCGGAAAGGCCGGGGCCACAGCCTCGTAGCGCTTGACGCCGGTGTCCGCATCGTAGGCGCTGATGGAACTCTTGTAGCCGCTGCCGTCCGTGGCCTGGTTGTTGGCGGCGAACAGGATCTTGCCGTCCTCGCTGAGAGCCAAGCCGGCCACGTGGTGCGGCATCCCCCAGCCCTCGGGCGCAGGATCCTCGATGTCGCGCCTCAGGTTGCCCAGCAAGCCATCGCGCGCCACCAGGAACCGGGCGATGCGGTCCTGCGCGCCCTTGCTCACGAACAGCGTGCCGTCGCGGCGCGCCGCCAACCCGAAGTACAGCCCCTCCGGCCGCGGAAACTCCCATTGGGAGAGCTTCTCGCCGGTCTGGGTGTCGAAGACGGAGAGGTACTGCCGCGAGCCGACGTTCCCCACGATCGCGTACCGACCGTCCGGCGTGCACACGATGTTCAGGGGGTAGCTCCCAACCGACACGTGCCGCCCGGTCGGCGTGATCGCCTTGCCCGTGGGCAGCGGTGCGTCGGCCTTCTGCATCCAAGCCGAAACGCCCCCGCCGAGAAGCAGGAGACCGGCCAACCACCATCTCCGCGAGTCCATACCCAGCCATTCTACTGGCGGGCTGCGACCTCCTGTGGGCGGATCACTCGGTCAGCCAGTCCGGCTTCACAGATTCGCAACAAAGGAAGTCCGCGGGCGGGGGGCACAGCCACTCCATCCACCCGCGGTCTGGGTGGCGCAGGCCGAGGAAGCCGGCATGGAGCTGGAGCGGCAAGCCAGCCGACCTGCCGCCGTACACCGCGTCGCCGAGGACCGGACAACCCAGCGAGGCCAGATGCACGCGGATCTGGTGAGTGCGTCCCGTCTCCAGGCGACAGGCGACCAGCGTCCTTCCCTCTTGGCGCAGGAGCTCCCGCACGTGCGTGGCCGCCGGCTTGCCCGTAGGCACCACGGCCATCCGCGTGCGGTTCCTCGGGTCGCGGCCGATCGGCCCCTCGACCCGCAGCGACTCCCCCGGCGGCTCGCCCCGGACCCACGCGAGGTAGCGCCGCTCGGCGGTCTTGTCGGCGATCTGGTCCGCCAGAATCCGGTGGCAGCGGTCCGTCTTCGCCACCACCAGCAGGCCCGTGGTGTCCTTGTCCAGCCGGTGGACGATGCCGGGGCGGTAGGGCGCCGTTCCGCCGCTGAGCGACGCGCACCGTGCCAAGAGGACGTTCACCAGGCTGGGTTCCCGCAGGCTCGGAGCGGGGTGGGTCGCCATCCCACGGGGTTTGTTCACCACCAGCAGAGAGTCGTCCTCGTACACCACGTCCAAGGGCCGATCGACGGGCGTCAGATCGTGGGCCGGCCGCTCCTCGAGCGGGTCTAGCCGCACCTCCATCCCCTCGGCCAGGCGGAAGGAAGGCTTCCGCGGGGCGCCCTCCACCAGCACCCTGCCCTGCTCGATCCACTCCGCCAGCCGCGAGCGGCTGTGCTCCGGGAGCGCCCGCGCCAGGAAGCGGTCCAAGCGCTCGGGGCGGTCGGCGCGGAGCACGATCTCAGCCGCCAAGCGGGAACTCCTCCAGGACCGAGTGCGCGGCCCCCGCCCTGCCGAGTTCGCTCTTCATCAGACGGAACGACCGGACGAGCCACTCATCCTCAAAGGATGGAAGTTCAACATTGGGCCAGCGGCCGTCGTGCCGGGCCAGCGTCACGTGGCCACGGAACGGTCGGCCCTCCGGCGGCAAGCCCGCTTGCCTGGCGGCGGCCTCGACCCGGCGCGCCAGCTGGTCCAGCTCGTCCGATTGGGCGGACAGCGCATCCACCCTCGCCCCCCGCCAGGGCGGCACCCGATGGCACAGGCCCAGGGGGAACGGCACCGTGCGCAAGGCCGCCTCGCGCAATCCATCCGCAAGCAGGGCGATCCGGCTCTCGTCCAGCGCCTCGATGAAGCGCAGGGTGAGGTGGATCTGGCCGTCTCGGGCCCATCTGGCGTCCCTCCAAAGGTTGCGCAGGCGATCCCGGAAGGATACGCACCGCTGCAGCTCGTCCGGGCTCGGGTAGATTGCGACGAAGGCCCGAAGGGACCCCATGGTCCGATTGTGCCCGATCGGGAGATTCGATGGACAAGCCGCTTCCGAAAGGCGTCGTGCTCGTCGTGCTGGCGTCGTTTGTGATTTCCGTGGTCGCCCTCACGGCCCTGCGGCGGTCGATCGAGCCGAGCCTCGAGGCTCTGCCCCACCGGCCGGCGACCCTGAGCCTCGGCGCAGCTTGGATCATCGCGGGCCTCGAGTGGCTGCTGGCCGTCGTCGCCGGCTTGGTGGGATGGACCGGCTCGCTGCCCCAGAGACGCACGATCCTCTGGCTGCTCGGCGCCGCGCTGGCCGAGGGCGGGTTCCTGGTGGGATGGGTCGCGTCGATGGGCCAGCCCTTCCCGTCGATCCTCGGGTTCGCGGCGGGGGCCTTGGCGATCCTCTTGGCGATCTACCTGCCCTTCGGCCTCACGCTGGGCCGCCGCTAGAAGCCCTCGACGTCGGCCACCACGTAGGTGTGGTCGGACGGCCGCTCCTGCAGCCTCGGCTCCTTGTCGATCCGGCAGTCCACGCACCGCTCCGCCACCGGGCGGGTTCCGTAGATGTGGTCGATCCTCCATCCGAGGTTCTTTGAGGCCGATCCCCGGATCACGAACTCCCAGAACGTGTAGTGCCCCGGACCCTGGTGGAACTTTCGGAACAGGTCGGTCCAGCCCCACCCCACGACCTTGCCGAGCGCCTCGAACTCGGCCGGGTGGTGGCCGATCCCACCGAGGTGCTTCTCCGAATCGAAGACGTCGTCGGGCGTCGGCGCCACGTTGACGTCGCCCATCCACACCACCGGCTGATCCGGGGAGAACCGGTCCTCGAAGAACGCCCGCAACGCGTCGAACCAGCGGAGCTTGTACTCGAACTTGTCCGTGCCGACCTGCGTGCCGTTGGGCACGTAGGTGTTCACCACCCATAGGTCGCCGTACCGTGCCGCGATCAGACGCCGGTCGTCCTCCCCATCCAAAACCAGCCCCTTGACCAGCTCGTCGGGCGGCCGCTTCGAAACCAGCGCGACGCCGTTGCGGGCCTTCTGCCCGTGGAACTCCACGTGCCAGCCGGCGTCCCGAAACGCATCGGCCGGAAACTCCGGGTCGTCGACCTTCGTTTCCTGGATTCCTAGGACGTCGGGCTGGTTCGCCCCCAGCCAGCCCAGCACGGAAGGGAGCCGGACGCGGATCGAGTTGGCATTGTACGTCGCGAGCCGCATTGAACGAGTGTACTCCCTCAGGCAGGACGCTAGGGCAATAGGCGCACGGCGGAGCCCCCCGCGGCCAGCCATTCCCGCCGGAAGGCCTCCGCATAGCGCACTCCGCACGCCATGCCGCGGAAGCGGTTGGTCACCCGCATCGGCTCGGCGATCTCCACCCCGCTGTGGTCCGAGATCCACTCCCACTGACTCCGATGAAGGGCCAACAGCTCCTCCTTCTCGGCGTACACGTCGGTGACGTCCACATAGTCGGTCGGCTGGAATGCGGCGGCGCCCGTGTCCATCCAGTACAGGCTCGGCGTGGATTCCAAGGCCGCGGACTCCGTGTGCACGTGCGGCACCGTGGCTAAGAACAGGGCGTCCCGCACCAGCCGGGCCGAAGCGCGGTGGTCCGGGTGGTAGTCGTCAGGGTCGTGCGCCAGAACCACGTCCGGACGGGCCTTGCGCACGGCCTCGATGAACGCCATCCGCTCTGCCAGACCCTCCTGAAGGGCGCCGTCCTCGAAGCCGAGCCAGATCAGTTCCGCGCCCAGCCGCGCCGCCGCCTCCCGGGCCTCCCCTTGGCGGATCGCAGCGAGCTCGCCGGGCGGAATCCTCTTGCTGCCCTTGTCGCCGTTCGTGGCCACGCAGACCGTCACGTCGTGCCCGCCCTGGCGGTACAGCAGCAGCGTCCCACCGCAGTGGAACTCCACGTCGTCTGGATGCGCCCCGATCGCCAACACCCGCATACCTCCAGTATGGTGCGAAGTGTAAGCTCCGACCATGCCGCTCGCACTATGGCGAATCGAGGAGGGGATCGGAACGATCACGATGAACCATCCCGAGCACCGCAACGCGCTCAGTCGGGCGCTGATCGCGGAGATCTTGCAGGCGTTCTCCGAGCTGGAAGCCGCCAAAGCCCGCGTCGTTGTGCTCCGGGCGCTGCCCGGCTCCAAGGTCTGGTCCGCCGGCCACGACGTGCGCGAGCTGCCGATGTCGGGCCGCGACCCGCTCCACTACAGCGACCCTCTGGAGCAGCTGATCCGCACCATCCGCAGCTTCCCCGCGCCCGTGATCGCCATGATCGAGGGCAGCGTCTGGGGCGGCGCGTGCGAGGTGTGCTTCACCTGCGACCTCCTGATCGCCACCCACACCGGCACCTTCGCCACGACCCCGGCCAAGATCGGCGTGCCCTACAACACCACGGGCCTGCTGAACCTTCTCAACACCCTCGGTGCCAGGGTCGCGAAGGAGATGCTGTTCACCGGCCTGCCGATCCCCGCCGAGAGGGCCCTGGAGCTGGGCGTGCTGAACCACCTCGTGCCCGTCCACCAGCTCGAGGAGTTCACCTACGGGCTGGCGCGGGAGATCACGTTGAACTCGCCGCTCAGCATCGCGGTCATGAAGGAGCAGCTCCGCATCCTCGAGAACGCCTCGCCGCTGTCGCCGGAGACGTTCGAGCGCATCCAGGGGCTGAGGCGCAAGGTCTACGACAGCAAGGACTACGCCGAGGGGATCCGCGCGTTTCTGGAGAAGCGCAAGCCGGCTTTCACCGGGGAGTGAGCCGCTTCCGCATCAGCCGATGGGGAAGGGTGACCTCCTCGAAGGGTTCGCCCTTCACCGCGTAGCCCGCCTTCTCGTAGAAGCCCACGGCCGTCTCCCTCGCGTGCAAGACCGCTTCGGTGAACCCGTAATCCGCCAGCTCGACCTCGGCGAAGTCGAGGAGCAGCCTCCCAACCCCCCGGCCCCGGCGGTCCTCCTCGACCGCCATCTGGCGTAACTGGATGACTCCAGGCCCGAGCGGACGGGCCACCACGCACGCCACCAGCCTTCGCCCCTCGAACGCGCCGAAGTGCCGCTCGCTCTCCTCCGCCTCCAGCTCCCTCGGCGAGAACCATAAACCGAGCGGCTGGCGGAGCAACCGATACCTCAGCTCGACTTCGGCCGCATACTCGCGGCTACCCCAGCGGATCTCTCTGAGCCGCACGTCGCCTCCTCTCCTGCTCGGCGTATTCCCCATAGGCGGCAACCAGCGGCGGGTCGTCCTCCGGCACGTCGTGGACGGCCTTCGCCAGCCACTCGCTCTCGGGATCGCGCAGAACCTCCTGCGGAAAGAGCGCGTAGACGGAGCCAACCGGCCACGACCATGGCTCGGCTCTTCTTCCCTCCAGAGCCGATCGCAACAGCCTGCCGACGTGGAACCCTGCAAGCCGGCTCGGCGCCATGGGCGGAACGTACCGCGGGTTCAGCTCCACGAACCACGGCACGCCGTTCGCATCGATGATGGCATCCACGGACCCAAAGCCAGTCGCGCCCGTTCGCTCCACCACCGCGTGCGCCATCCGCACCAGCTGCGGGCATTCAATGCACGTCACCACGGTGGCCGGTCCGCCCGGCGGATCCGTCTCCGTCTTCTCCAAATCGGCGCAACCCACGACGCGGCCCTGCCAAGCGACGAAGGCGCCGAGGCAGGTGCGGCCTTCGAAGAACCGTTCGGCGAACACTCTTCCCCTCTCCTGACCCGCGAACTGAGGCAGGAGTTCGAAGGCCGCGGCGGCGAGCGAGTCCTCGTCCGGACAGACCCGAACACCCCTGCCTGCGACGGACCGCTCGCTCTTCAGCAAGACGGGATACCCGTGCTCTTCGGCGAACGCGAGGGCGTCTGAGACCGCCAACACGGGCCTTCGCTCGGGAACCTTGAGGCCAATCTCACGGACAAGCTCCCCCATCGCGACCTTGCTGCGCATCGGTTCGAAGCCGGACGGATCGCCCAGAGAGCGGGCGAGCGCCTGCTCCAGGCCGTTTGGAACGCCCTTCGCACGGCCCTGTCGAATCAGAACCAGGGCGTCTTGGAGCAGCCGCACCGTGCCGTCGTCGCCCGGCAGGATGAGATCGCACGGCCACTCCACAAAGGCCGTGGACAAGCTCCTTAGTGCGTGCGTCCCGTTCCGCTGGTCGATCGGGAAAACCCGCTCGTTGTGCCTTGATCTCGCCAGCAGGCTACCCGGGTCGCACAGTGAGGCGACTCGGAACCCGGCCTCCGCGAGCAGCCCCGGCAACCGCGCCACCCCAAGCCAGTTGAGGGGGTGCATCACGAGGACTCTCGGCTCTTGGTCGGCGGGCATGCGGGTCCGATTATACGCCCGGCCGGCGCGGTGTAGACTCCGGCCATGCCGACGCGCTCGTTCACCGTCACCGGCGTGGTCCAAGGTGTCGGGTTCCGATGGTACGTGCTCAAGCTGGCCAGGCGGCTCGGAGTGCGCGGCTCGGTGTGGAACTCGCCCGACGGCTCCGTGCGCGGCCTGGCGTGCCACGACGATCCCGCCACGCTGGATTCGTTCCTCGCCGAGCTGAAGGCAGGGCCGGGCCGAGTGGACTCCGTGCTGGCGGCCGAATCCTACGAGAACGTCTCCTGGCCGGATTACCGGATCGAGTCAGGCTGACTCCTGGCCGCGCCGAAGAATGCCGAAGATGAGGGTTGAGGCCCACACCGATGCCCAGCCCCAAGCCGTTTCGACTGCTCTGGATGGCGACGGCCGCCGCCGCTCCCGTGGCTTTGCTGGCCGCGCGAGGCCGCATCCGTCGCCTGCGCTCCCGCGACACCGCGACAGGCCGCCTGCCCGATCTCGCGCTCTGGATCGCCCCCTGCGGCCAGCGTCGGGGTCAGTAGTCCACCGGACGCAGGTAGAACTCGCCGATCGCGGACTTGCTGAGCATCGCGGTCGTCGGAAGCCGCCGCTTCCAGTGCGTGGACTCGACTTTCGCGAACACGAGGTCCACTTGGCTCGGGTCGAACCCCATCTGCTTCAGCTTCGTCGGAGAGAAGCCCTGCGTCAGGTGGTGGAGGATCCGGTCGGCATCCTGGTACCGAATGCCGAAGTCGCCCTCGTCGGTCTGGCCCTGGATCAGGTCCGCGCTCGCCGGCTTGTCGACGATCACGCTCGGCACGCCGAGCTCCCTCGCGATCTGCCACACCTGGGTCTTGAACAGATCCCCGAGCGGGTTGATCGGCGGCGAATCGTCCGCATGCCAGGTGTAGTAGCCGAAGAGCCGCTCGCTCTTGTTGCCGGTTCCGATCGGCAGGGCGCCCAGCTTCGCGGCTTGGTCGAACAACACGATCATCCGGCTCCGAGCGCACACGTTGCCGACCCTCGCCGGGGTGGCGTCCGGCTCATTGGCCGATAGGTAGCCGTCCACCATCGGGGTGATGTCTACCGTCCTCGCCTTAAGACCCAGGTCGTCGATGACGAGCTGCGCGTGCTCGAGGCTTTCGGAGGACGAGATCTTGTACGGCATCCGGAAGGCGTGCGTGTTCTCCGGACCGAAGGCCCGCGCGCAGAGGTATGCCACCACCGCAGAGTCGACGCCGCCGCTCAGACCGAGCACCGCCTTGGCCACGCCGCGGCGCCGGACGCACTCCTGGCGCAGGAACTCCACCAGCCAGCGAACCACCAGCGGCGCGTCCACGCGCAGGCAGGCGTCGTCCTTCGGATCGAACGGCGCGGCCTTCAGCACCCGCAATGCCATGTCGGAAGGATACTCCACGAAGGTCCGGCACCCGAAGAGCATCGGTTTTGGGGTAAAAGCATCGGGAAGACGACAAGAACCCGCAAGGGCCGATGGTCCCGAGCGGATTGGTTTCGAACCGGTTCTTGCCGTTCAATGGAGCAGGAGACGTTGGAACGCTCGCAGGCGAACGTTCCGAGGAGAGTTCGATGAACGGAACTGTGAAGCTGGTGCTGTCGATCGTGTTGGCGATCGTGCTGTTCCGCGTCCTGGTGAACCTCGCCTACGCCGTTCTGAACTTGGTGATCCCTCTGGCCGTCATGGCGTTCATCGCCTGGGTTCTCTACAGCCTCATCAACCGCATCTTCTCCTCCCAGTCCCCGCGTCTCCGCTGAAAGCCCTCTCGGGTCGAAAGGTCCCGCCCGGCTAGGAATTCCCGCGCCCTGCGGCGAATTCCGATCCCGATGGTTGCCCTGCTTGCGCTGGCCGTTCTCGGCACCTCCGTCGCGTCCCCGATCGTGCGCGACGGCTACGGCGTCCCCCACATCCTGGCCCCGACGTGGGAGGAAGCCTTCTTCCACGCCGGCTATGCCGTGGCCGAGGACCGTCTTTGGCAGATGGAGCTCTCCAGGCGCCTCGCCCAGGGGAGAATGGCTGAGCTGTTGGGAGCCGAGTACGCGAAGGCCGACCGGGAGACCCTGCTGACGGCCTATACGCCGGAAGAGCTCGACGCCCAGTTCCAAGCGCTCTCCTCCCGGGCCAAGGCGGCCTTCGAGAACTACGCCAAGGGCGTGAACGCGTACCTAGACAAGGCCGCCGCCGAGGGCGGTCTGCCTCCCCAGTTCCAGGGCCGAAAGCCGGAGCCTTGGACCGTCCGCGACAGCGTGGCCATCGCCGTGCGGCTGTTCCGCCTGTTCGGCCGGGGCGGCGCGGGCGAGCTGCGCAGCCTCGCCGCGCTGGCGTATCTCCAGACACAGCCCTGCAAGGACAAGGCCCTCGACGTGATGGACGACCTCGCTTGGCAGAACGACCCGGAGGCGCCGACCACGGTCGATCCCGCCGACGACCTGCCTGCGGACCGCCGCCCCACCTTCCCTCGCTTCACCAGGGCGGACACGCTGGCTCACCTGGCCAAGCTGCCGAAGCTCAACCTGCTGGAGCTTCTGCCCGCGCTCCAGATCGCCGAGCGGGCGGAGTCCACGGCGGTTGCGGAGCGCCACGGCCTGCCCAGCCGCACAGGAAGCTACGCCATCGTCGTTGGTCCCAAGCGCAGCGCGACAGGCTGGCCTCTGCTCGTCAGCGGTCCGCAGATGGGCTTCTCCAAGCCCAGCGTCGTGCACGAGATGTCCATCTCCGCACCGGGGATCGCCGTCGCGGGCATGGACGTCCCCGGTGTGCCTGGGGTCCTGGTGGGTCACACCCAGAAGCTCGCCTGGGCGCTCACCACCAGCGTCGCCGACACCGAGGACGTCGTCTGCCTGGAGGGACAGGGACAGGACGCCTATCGTTACGGCGCCTCGTCCCGCAAACTGACCGTGCTGCCGCTGCCTCTGCGCGTGCGCGGAGCGCCGACTGAGACGGTCCGCCAGATCCGAACGCACCTGGGTCCCGTGATCCTGACGGGGCGGAACGGCCAGTGGCGGTTCGCCCTGCGGTCCAGCTTCTGGATGCGCGAGCTGGAGTCCTACGACACCCTGGTCGGCCTGTACAACGCGGCATCGCCGAACGACGTCGCGAAGCTCGGCCCGAAGGCTTCGATGGGCTTCAACCTGTTCTATGCGACCGCCCAGGGAGACATCGGGTTCGCCTACCTGGGGCGCGTGCCGCTGCGGGCCGACAGGCTCGACCCCCGCTTCCCCACCCCGGGAGAGCCGGAGTACGACTGGAAAGGGATTCTCCCGTTCGACCGCATGCCCAAGGTCGTCAACCCCGGCAAGGGTCTGCTCACCAACTGGAACAACAAGCCTGCGACCTGGTGGCCCAACCTCGACACGCCCGTCTGGGGACGCATCGACCGAGTGGACCTCATCCGCGCCGCGCTGGACCGAGAGAAGCTGACGGTCGCCGACCTGGAACAGGTGCTTTGGACGATCGCCCGGCGCTCCGAGGTCTTCCAGAGGCGCCAGCCGATGTGGCGCGCCGCCCTTGCGGACTTCGCCGGCTCTCCGACGGAGATGGACGCCGCCCGGTACCTGCTGGCCTTCGACGGCTGGATGATCGAGGGGAGCCCCGGCGCGGCGATCTTCCAGGCCGCCAACGACGAGCTGGTCTCGGCGCTGCTCGAGCCCCATCTGGGCACGATGCTGGGGGCCGAAAACCTCCGAAGGGTGGCCCAGCCGACGTTCCTGCAGAACGCACTGAACGGGCGGACGACCTACGACTTCCTCGCAGGCCGCAAGCGGGATGAGGTGCTTCGCGACGCGTTCCGCCGCGCCGTGGCGAAGCTCGCCGAGACCCGCGGGAACGACCCCAGCCTTTGGCGCTTCGAGCCCGGGACCATTCGATCCACCGATCCGCCTGTCCCGTACGGCAATCGGGGAACCTTCATCCAGATCGTGGAGCTGCGACCCATGCCGCGCGCCCGCACCGTGCTGCCCCCGGGCGTCGCGGAAAGCGGCCCGCACGCCAACGACCAAACCCCGCTTGCCGAGGGATGGCGCTACAAACCAATCTCGATCCGCCCGTGAGGCCGCGCCCCGCGCTCCCCTGCGTTCCAGTCGCTGCGCAAGGCGAGGCGGAGACCCTTGCGCGCCGCCGGCGGAAGACGGTATAAACAGCGTCTGGACGCCCCGGTCGTCTAGCGGTTCAGGACATCGCCCTCTCACGGCGAAGATCGCGGGTTCGAATCCCGTCCGGGGTACCACCACGCCGTTGCCTCCTTTCTTCGGTTTTCGCTGGTCCCTCTCGGTGTCGCTCGCCCCGAGCGTCCGAAGCGGAGAGTCTATGGCCCTTGCGCGTCCTTCGTCCTGTGGACGTCAGGGCTTCCTTGGGACGAAGGGGGCTCGACCGCCCCGCTCGCGGTGGACTCCTCCGTGAGCACCGATCGGACGCGGAGGAGGGTCCGGCCGCCTTTAGACTTTGGCAACCGAGGTTCGATCCGGGCGATCTGCTCGGGGGTGATCGGCTTGGGAGTCCGCACCACCGCGACGACCCAAGCGCCTTCCTTCGACGGCTCGAACCGGGTCTCCACCAGTCCGGCGCCCGGAAACCTCGCCAACCAGGAAGCCAACGCACGTTGCACCGCATCTCGGTAGCGGTAATCGGAAACCGAATCGGCAAGACGGCTAGCGAGGACGGCCGCCAGAGCCACGAGCAACCCTAGATCGAGGGCGAGCATCCGCCAATAGCGCCGATCCGAGGCAAGCAGTCGGAAGCTGTGGTACCCGAGAGCCGCCAACGTCACGGAACACGCGAACTGGATCGCGACCAGGTTCGTGAAGAACAGCAGCAGCGCTCCGCCGGCTTCCGGCAGGAGCCCGCGCGAGAGACAGATACCGCAAGCCGTGAGCGGGGGCGCCAGCTACGTGGAGATGGCTACTCCCACCATTCCCGCGGCCACCCTCGGCGAGCAGGTCGCATAGGCCCCGGCCGCGCCGCCAGCCAACGCGATCATCAGGTCCAGCAGGTTCGGCTGCGTTCTGGCGAGGATCTCCGGGGTGATTGGCAACCCATTGCCCGGGCTGTGTGCGCACCGTGCGATCCGCCATTTCAGCCTCCAGACGCCAAGCATCCGCCCAAGCGGCCGGCCGCGCGCGCAGGCACAGGCCGTGCTTGGCAGCGCGGCGCCGAGGTGCGGCGCCGTCCGTAGGACAGAGTGGGATGGTTCAGCAACCGACGGTGGTCTTCGACGATGGGTGCGCCTTCTGCACACGGTGGGTCGCGCGGCTGCGCCGAATGCCCCGTGCCGACCGGATCCTTTGGATCGGGCGGGCGTCTCCGGAGGCCGAGGCTCTGATGACGCCCGGCGGATTGCCTGAGAGCCTGATCCTGATCGACGGCGACGGGTGGCATGCCGGTTCCGACGCGGTTCTTCGGACGCTCCTCCACGCAGGGGCTCCAGGATGGATGCTGGCCACGGCCAAGCTGATCCCGACGGGTCTTCGGGAGGCGGGATACCGCTGGGTGGCCCGAAACCGGCATCGTCTCTGCCGGGGCTCCGCCTGCGCGACGCCACAGCTGGACCGAAGGTCCCAGAGGTAGACTGCCAGGCAGGTGATTCCGTCACCCGGGCGGCGAACCGATCGGCTTCCGATCCGTCGCGCCCAAGGAGGAAAGATGGGAGTTCGCATCACGGATCTCAAAGCGATTGAAATCCTCGATTCGCGCGGCAACCCGACGGTCCGCGCGTTCCTGACGCTCAGCGACGGCACCTCGGTTTCGGCGTCCGTGCCCTCCGGGGCCTCGACGGGCGAGAACGAGGCGGTCGAGCTGCGCGACGGCGACAAGAAGCGGTACCTCGGAAAGGGCGTGCTGCAGGCGGTCCGCAACGTCAACGAAGTCATCGCCCCGAAGATCGTCGGCATGGACCCGACGAAGCAGACCGAGATCGATCTGACGATGATCAACCTCGACGGCACTCCGAACAAGGGCAAGCTCGGCGCCAACGCGATCCTAGCGGTCTCGATGGCCGCGGCGAAGGCGGCGGCGGCCTCCGCTAGCCTGCCCCTGTACGCCTATCTCGGCGGCCCGTGCGCCAACACGCTGCCCGCGCCGATGATGAACATCCTGAACGGCGGCAAGCACGCCGAGAACAGCGTCGACTTCCAGGAATTCATGGTGATGCCCTTGGGCGCACCGTCGTTCGCGGAGGCCCTGCGGGCCGGCGCCGAGACGTTCCACGCGCTGAAGTCGCTGCTCAAGAAGCGGGGCTACGAGGTCGGCGTCGGCGACGAGGGCGGCTTCGCGCCGAACCTGAAGAGCAACGAGGAGGCCGTGGAGGTGATCCTCGAGGCGATCCGCGCCGCGGGCTACGAGCCGGGCAAGGATGTTTCGATCGCGCTCGATCCGGCCGCCAGCTCCTTCTTCGAGAACGGCAAGTACGTGCTGTCCAAGTCCGGCGAGGGCGAGAAGACCACCGACGAGATGATCGACCTGTGGGCCAAGTGGACGTCCACGTATCCGATCGTGTCGCTGGAGGATGGCTTGGACGAGAACGACTGGGCCGGCTTCCAGAAGCTCACCCAGAGGATCGGCGACAAGGTCCAGATCGTCGGCGACGACGTGTTCGTGACCAACACGAAGTTCGTCGAGCGTGGGATCGCCGAGAAGTCGGCGAATGCGGTTCTGATCAAGCTGAACCAGATCGGCACCGTGACGGAGACGGTCCGCACGATCGAGATGTGCCGCAAGGCCGGCTGGAACTACGTGATCTCGCACCGCTCCGGCGAGACGGAGGACGCCTTCATGGCGGACTTCTCGGTGGCCATGGGCGGCGGCCAGATCAAGACCGGCTCCGCGTGCCGCAGCGAGAGGATCGCGAAGTACAACCGGCTGCTGGAGATCGAGTTCGAGCTGGGCCGCGCGGCCCGCTACGTCGGCTCCCTCTGAGGCCGTCGAACGCGCGGGATGGGGGCGCGCCTGCGGCGCGCCCCCATCCCGTTTCTGCACCCCGTCGCTATATGTCTAGCGTTGAGCCATGAATTTGCCGATGGCGCCTGCAAAAACCATCCATACCGTCCGGATCCCTGCACTACTATGTCTATACATTGAGGTTTGGCGATTAGGCTCAAGCCCGAACGGATCGCGAGGGTGCCCCGCTACCTGGAGATCAAGGCGAGAATCCTCGCCGAGATCCGTTCCGGCCGTCTGGCGCCCGGAGACCGCCTTCCAAACGAGGTGGATCTGGCCGAGCGCTTCGGAGTGAGCCGGATGACCGCCAACCGGGCGGTCGTCTCCCTGGCTGAGGACGGTTGGGTGGTGCGGGCGGCACTCCGGCACCTTCGTCAGCGACCAAGCCCGCCATCCGTCGCCTAACCCGGTGCTGGTGCTCGCCCAGCCGGAGATGGTTCTCAAGGACGAGTTCTTCCAGACCATCTACTGGCAGCTGCGCACGCACCTCGCGGCGCGCGGCCTTCCGCTCCAGGTCGCCGCTCCGCCGCCGAGGGACACGGTCGAATGGATGCTCGGGCTGGGCGCCGCGCCGCTGATCGCCATCGCCACGCCGCGCTACGCCTACGACGATCTCCTCGAGGTCGCGCGCCGCGGCGTGCCCACCGTGGCCATCGCATCCGACGTCCAGGGCTTCGGGCTCTACTCCGTGGATGCGGACAACCTGATGGGGGCGGCCCTGGCGGTTCGCCACCTAAGTTCCTTGGGCCACGCTCGGGTGGCCTTCATCGGCGGCTACCCGGAGGAGTCCAACTCCCTCGACCGCGAGCGGGGGTACCAGACCGCCTGCACCGCTGCCGGCCCCGAGACCGACCCTCGCCTCTCGTTCATGTTCCCGACCGATTCCTTCGCGAGCTCTCCGGAAACCGAGGCACGGCTCCGGAGCGCGCTCGCGTCGAAGGACCGTCCGACGGCGCTGTTCGCCGCCGGACCACGCCTCGCCATGCAAGCGCTCCGGACCGCAGCGGATCTTGGTCTGCGGGTGCCCGAAGACCTGTCCATCGTCGCCTTCGACGATCCTCCGTACCTCGCGCTCTCCCTGCCGCCGCTCACCACCGTCCGCCAGCCCTTCGACGAGATGGCCTCCTGCGTCGCCGAACTGGTGGCCGGCGCGGCGGTTCCCACCGCAGGAGGGCGCCGACTCTTCCCCCCGGAGCTGGTGGTCCGCGCGCCCACCTCCGCTCCCCCGACCGAACCCTGAACCACACCGAACATGAAACGAGCGTTCACACTCATCGAGCTTCTGGTCGTCATCGCGATCATCGCCATCCTGGCGGCGATCCTGTTCCCCGTGTTCGCCCAGGCCAAAGCCGCGGCCAAGAAGACGCAGTGCCTCTCCAACACCAAGCAGCTGGGCCTGGCGACCCTGATGTATGGGTCGGACTACGACGACACGTTCTTCGAGCAGACCAGGCCGGGCGGCTGCCCCAAGTCGGAGACCGGCTACTGGACCGACTGCATGGACTGGCTCGGCCAGCCCTGCCAACAGAACCACTACGGCGTGCTGCTCTATCCGTACATCAAGAACGGTGGGCTGTTCGACTGCCCCAGCAACTCCGACCTGAACTACGTGGCCAGCAACTCCGTGTGGGTGTGCGGCGATCCGCAGAAGAAGCCCCTCCTCAAGGCCGCCGACTACACGATCAACGAGGTTCTGTTCGCCACAGCCAAGACCTCCTCGTGGATCGGCGAACCGGCCGAGGTGGCCTTCTACATGGATGGCCAATACCAGTACTCGTGGCGGGTGTGCGTGCCGTTCCCCGGCGACACGGGGGACCAAGGCCACCGAGCCTTCCCGCACGGCGTCGACCCGGACTGGGGGTACTACGGCAAGATCTACCACGGCGACGGGAACAACATCACCTACTCTGACGGCCACTCGAAGTTCGGGAAGATGATGCGACTGGCTGCGGACCACCCGGCGCTCCCGGACCGGATCTTGGACGGCTTCTATCCGGCCAAGCTGTCGTCGGAGCCGTGCTCCATCTCGGGGAAGTACTGATGGTGCGGTCCATCGTAGCAATGGCCGCCCTCCTGCTCCTCGCGCTGGGAACGTGGGGGTGCGGGCAGGACTCGGAGCGGGCCTCGGTGCCCGAGGACAAGCGGGTCGGCAACTTCGCCTACGTCTCGCCGGGCGGCGAGAAGGAAGTCCGCAAGCCGGCCGGAGCGCCGGGGACCCAGGCTCCCCGCTAGAACGACGCCAGACGGGCGCGGGGTCCGAACCATCGGACCCCGCGCCCCCTCAGCCCCTCACTCGACGGCCGTGATCGCCAACACGGCGGGCACGCCGACCCTCTGCTCCGAGGCGTAGAACAGGTCGATCGCCTGGATCGGCACGCCCGGCCTGGGGTTGTTCCACTGGAACAGGTACGCGACGGCCTGCTCGTCCGAGTTGGCAAACGGCTTGGTCCATGCCAGCGCGGCCTCGGTCAGGGCCTCCGGCTTCTTGGACACGTAGGAGCCGATGTTCCTGCCGAGCACCAGCGGCACCTCCACGCTCTGGCCGTCCGCGTAGCGGACGCGGTAGCGCGCCACCTCGAACTCCACGCCGCGCCGCCTCTCTTCGTCGTTCGGCCACCGATCGATCCTGGCCGTGTGCACGAAGAACAGCGCGGCCGCCTTGCGACCCACCGGGATGCCCTCCACGCGCTCTGGAAGGTTGTTCGGGACGCCGGGGCCGGCCAGCATCACGCACTCCGGCACGGGCGACGTCGGGAAGGCATACACGTCGAACGGCACGCCGCCGAACACCTGCCGTCCCGAGGGGAAGTCGGCGAAGGTCCGGCTCTGGTCACCAAACCACCCCCGCTGGTTGCGGAACTGGTTGGCGTGCTTGGAAAGGTCGATCGGCGTGTAACGGTTCCCCGCGGCGCCCGCCACGACCGTCCGCTCCCCACCGAAGGCTGCGCCCAGGTTCCTCAAGATTCCTGCCAGAAGGTTCCGCTTTTTCGTCGCGTTCTCCGGAACGGACTCGGAGTCCTTAAACAGGAGATTGCAGAGCACCGCCTGGCCCTTGCCCATGTCGTAGCGGACGATCCCGCCAGAGACGTCCACGGGATGCACGCGCGACCAGACCTTGGGATCGCGCCGGACGAACAGGCGCACGTTGTCGATGCCCACGACGTTCGCGTTCGCCGTGGGAACCCGCACCCAATCCACGATGCGCAGCAGAACCCGGCTCGCGGTCTTCGGCGGGTCGAACCGCAGGTTCTGAGGCTCGATGTTCGGCTGGACGTCGAACGTCAACCGCTCCTTGCCGTCGAAGACCAGCTCGATCTTGTTCACCAGGTGGTAGAAGCCGTTGCCGATCCACTCCATGCCCCCGAACTCAAACGGCCGAGGCCAACGGAACTCCAGCTCAGGCTTCTGGTCCGGCAGGCCGAACGAGTAGATGTACTTCCAGCCGTCGGCGGAAACCATGCCGTTCACGACGTTCTCGAATCCCGGCGGAACCCCGAACGGCGCCAGATCGTCGACGTCCACCACGGCGGCGAACACGTCGTTCGCGATCCACATGTCCGAAGTCCACTCGAAGAGCCGCTCGGACGACAGCATCGAAATCTCCCCCGTGCCGATGCCCACGGCGAGCGGATCGCGCGGAAGCCGCCAGCCGGTCCTCTCACGCCGGAAAGGCCGAACCAGGTGCGGCACGCGCACGATGCCCGAATACAGCTCCGCCCCCTCCGGCGTGAGGCCGTTCAGCACCAGAGTGCCGCCCGCCGCGAAGAACGCGTCCAGGTCCTGCCGGAGGCCGGCCAGTTGGCGCAGGGTTCCGAGGTCGGCGCTGACCACCGCGATGCGCTTGGCTGCAGGGCGGATGGCGTCCGCCACCGTTCGCGCCTCGGTGAACGCGACGCCCGTCGCCGACAGAGCCTTGCGAAGCTGCTCGTTCGGGCCAGCGTAGGCGACGACGGGCACCGCGGCCTTGCGGTACGAAGCCGCATGCAGCAGCAGGTTCGCCAGCAGCCGGTTGGCCGGAGCCTGGCCCAGGTTCGCCCCCACCTTCAGCTGGCACACCAGCATCAGGCTCTCGCCCACCGGAACCTCGAGAAGCGGGCTGTACCGAAGCCGCTCGTGGGCCTGCACCAACGATCGAGCACCCTGCGTCGGTTTGGCGTAGGCGCGCTCGAAGCTCCAACCATCCGCGGGCCATGCGGTCAAGTCGGAGTCTCGGAGGCCCTGGAGGACCGGATGCGTCGGGTTCTCCACGAAGGCGAAGGCGCCCCTCCGGTCGGTCGACTCCACCGGAACCGGAAGACCTTGGACCCTCAACGGATGGCTCTGCTCCAGCACGACGACGCGCACTCCCGACAGGGCGAGCGCCGCCAGATCCGGGCGCACGCTGGAGGCATCGTCCAACGCGTCGGGACCGACGAGAAGCACGCGCACGCCCGCCGGAACCTTCGGACCCTGGACAGGGACCGGCTCCAGGCCCCGCGCGCGGATCCATCCCAGGACCCTGCCCGACGGGTCCCAGACCGCCAACGTGCCCTTGGGAAACGCGGACCGAAGCTTCGGATCGAGCAGCGAGGACGGTGGGAACACGGAGAACGCCTTGCGGTCCTCGAACACCGTCTGCCCGCCGGCCTTCAGGCGCAGCAGCCACTGTCCCTCCGCTCGCTCCGCCGTCTTCGGGGCGGCCCACTCGACCTTCAGGGTCTCGAATGACCCCGGCGCCACCTTCAGCTCCCTCGACGTCCGCTCCAGCACCTTTCCGGCGAGGGAGAGCTCCGTCTCGAGCACCATGGGGTCGGGATGCCGCGAGTCGTTGAACACCCGCAGCGTCCTGGCGACCCCTTGGCCGGAGCCGAACGACCAGTCTTGCTCACGGCAGAACACGGCCCGCTCGGCGTTGGGAATGTACTTGCCGAACTGCGCCCCCTCGTCGCCGACCCAGAAGTGCCAGAACGCGAAGTGGTCTCCCCACCGGTAGCCCTCCGTGAGCATCCGCTGCACCAGAGCGACGCCCTTCTGCGACGCCGCCTTGCCGCCGAAGGCCTCCTCGCCCTGGATCCAGGCATAGTCGGCGGGGTTGATCCCGGCCGCGAAGAAGTCCTCCCCGAGGTACCGCGGGCGCTTCTGGTCCCACTGCCAGCGTCCGCGGCCGCCTCCCGTTGGAAACGCCCCGTAGGCGAGCGCCGGGTACTGGCTCGGATTGTTCGTGTAAACGTAGTGGTCGCCGTGGACCGGGAAGGAGTTGTCCTTGGCCGCGCCGCCGCCGTCCACCATCCAGAGTCTGGTCGGATCCGCGCGCCGAACGGCCTCGCCGACGCGGAGAACCTCCCGCTCGAACTCGTCCATCAGCCCGCCGTACAGGTTGATGCAGTTGATGTACAGCCACTCGTTCTCCAGCGACCAGACGTGGATCGAGGCGTGGTTGCGCTCGGCTCGCACCTGGCCGACCATCTGGTCCAACCAGTTGCGCATCAGCTCCATCTTGATCTCCGAGCCGTACTGCTTCCGCAGGTCGGGGTCGTTCTCCACCGCCATGTAGCCGATGACCTCGCCGTTGAGGATGCCGCTGCGCCGAACCACGACGCCGTTGCGGTCGAACCAGCGCAGAGCCTCCTCGATCGGCATCCCCTTCCACCGGTACCCGCCGTTCTGGGCGATCCCTGCCAGGCGCATGAACCTCTGCCCCGACTTGCGGTAGTTCGCCAGCCACTGCTCGGGGGTGTCCCCTTGGGTGAGCTCCGCCCACCCCTTCCACCGCACGCCGTTGAGGTACCAGTGGGTGCCCTTCACGGTCCACTCCCGGAAGCCGAATTCGGTGTCCACCCGATCCACCGGCTGGCCGTTCTGCAGCACCGTCGTGCGCAGCACGACCATCTGCGGGTCGTCGGGCCACCAGAGCCGGGGCTTCTCCCATCGCCCGGCCACGACGGCCCGCCCGCTCTCGTCCGTGGACGCGACGCCCAACGCGGCGAGGATCTGACCGGAGGTGGGGTCGACCACGTCGCAACGCACCTGAGCCGAGCCGCCGCGGACGGTCACCTCCGTCTCGACCGTGCCCTCCGACACCTTGGGCTTGACGAACACGTCCTCCGCGTAAGCCGAACCGGTCAGCGTGAGCACCGGCGTCTCCAGGATGCCGGAGTAGAACGAGTTCCAAATAGGGTAGGCGAGATCTTGGAACCCGCCCTTCGTCACGTCGAGCGGAAGGTTGAACTTCCTGCGCAGCTTCATCGGGTCGTTCGGGTTGGCGGAGTAGCCGTACCAGGCGTCGCGAATGCCGACGAGCAGCTCGTTGACCCCCGGTCGCGCGGCCTTCGACACGTCCACCTGGAAGGGCACGAACGGGTCCTTGGAGAACCCGCAGAGCTGCCCGTTGACGACCACCGTGGTGTTCAGGTTGTTCAGCGGGAAGCGCAGCACCACAGAGCCTCCCGAGAAGCCCTCCGGCAACCGGAACCGCGTCCTGTACCAAAGACGGTGGGCGAACATCAGGTCGGGACGAGAGACGTTCCGGTCGCTCGGAACGGGGATCGCGGACCAGAACGCGTCTTGGGGCAGTTCCCGCATCGGTTCGGCCACGGGGCCCGGGAGCTGCTCGTCCGCGCGGGCGACCTCCCAGAGTCCCTCGAGCTTGGCGACGGATCGCTCGCCCTGCCGGGGAGCTGCGACTTCGAACACGGTCTGCGCGGCCTTCCGGTCCTCGTCGCTCGGTGCTGCCTCGCCCGGCTTCCGAGGACCGTTCGGCCGGAACGGACCGGGGGTGACCACCAGCGCGTCCAGCGCGAAGAGCAGACCCTGGTTCTCGCCGCGCTCGTTCTTCCGGTGCTGCACCTCGAACTCGATCCGGTGTCGCCCCGCGCCCAGCTCGGCCTCGCCCAGCTTGAGCCACGCGACCTCCACCCAGCGATCGATCGGCATCAGGTCGGTGGTCAGCACCTCGGGCGAGACCTCGCTCCACGGTCCTCCGTCCAGCCTCCATCGGAACGGCGAGCGGACGAACTCGTAGCCGATCCGCGCCCACACCTCGTTGCGCCCCGCCGCGGGGGCGTCGAACTCATAGCGCACCGTCGCCGGCGCGGCGTTGCGATCGTCGGTCGAGATCTGCGCCCACTGGCGGCCAGAAAGCACGTCGCGATTGCCCCACCCGGCGACCAGGGGCTTCACGGAGGCCTCGGCGAAGGCCTCTCCCTCGACCCAGGCCGCGGGGGGCGACTGCAACATCAGGGCCGACCCGGCGAGGGCGACCGGCAGAAGGCACGGCAGGAACCTGGGCGGAAGAATCCTCATGCCGACAGTATACGCGTTCACAAGGCCGCAAGTGTCACCGTTTGGCGCCGCCTCTGGGTAAGTTGGATCTGTGCAAAGCAAGCCTAGCGCCCGCGACCGCCAGATTCTGCGCGACTTGGCCGGTCGGCTCGCCGAGATCGCCGCGCTTCCGATCCAAGAGGAGAAGCGCCGACTCTGGAGGAAGCTCAACGCCGTCCAGATGGAGCGGCCGATGGTGATGATCGACCAGGTCTGTTGGAACCAGCTGCAACAGACCGGCGAGCTGGACCTGCTCTGCGAGGACCCCGAGGCGCGGGGCTACGAGCTCGGTCTGCGCCGAATCCTCTACCAGTGGAACCACTTCCCCGTGGACCGGGTGGTGGAGCCGTACCTCGACGTGCCCATGGCCATCCACAACACCGGGTTCGGCATCCACGTGCGGGAGGAGACCGCGTCCATCGACCCGACCAGCGACGTGCTGGGCCACATCTACAAGTGCCAGTTCGAGACCGACGAGGACCTGGAGAAGATCCAGACGCCGAAGGTGTGGCACGACGAGGCCGAGACGCAGCGCCGGCTGGAGTGGGCGCACGAGGTGTTCGACGGCACCCTGGAGGTTCGGCCGCAGGGCTGCGATCCGTACCTGTCGCTCTGGGATCCGATCAGCACCTGGGTCGGGGTTGAGAACACGCTGCTCTATCTGGTCGACCGACCGGACTACATGCATCGCCTCGTCGGTCGCATGACCGAGGGCTACCTCTCGATGCTCGACCAACTGGAGGGTCAGGGCCTTCTCTGCCAGCCCCAGCCGATCATCCACTGCACCGGCGCCTACACCGACGAGCTGCCCAAGGAGGGCTACGACCCGGCTCGGCCGAGGTGCAAGGACATCTGGATGTTCGGGCTGGCGCAGGTCTTCAGCTCGGTGTCGCCGCAGATGTTCGACGAGTTCGAAGTTGCCTACGCGTCCAGGATCTGCGAGCGGTTCGGGTTGGTGTACTACGGCTGCTGCGATCCCCTGGACGGGAAGATGGAGCAGGTCCGCAAGATCCCCAACGTCCGCAAGGTGTCCATGTCCCCATGGGTCGACCAAGAGCGCGGTGCTGAGGAGATCGGGCGGGACTTCGTGTTCTCGCGCAAGCCGAGCCCGGCTCTGCTCGCCGTGGACTCGTTCGACCCGGAGGCGGTCAGGCGGGACCTGAAGGCCACCCTGGACGTCTGCCGTCGGCACGGGTGCTCCGTGGAGCTGATCCTGAAGGACATCTCCACCATCCGCTACGAGCCGCGGCGTCTGGACGAATGGGCGCGGGTCGCCATGGAGCTGGTCCAGGCCTGAGCCCCTTTCCCACGGCCTCGCGCGCACAACCCCGCACCTTTGCGGGGTTTTCTGTTGCTCGGTCCTGGGTCCTCGCAGATTTCCACCGCAGACCTGCCTAATCTGTCGTATAGTGTGTCTAGACACATCCGAGTTGTGACTGATCAAATTCGGATGCATCTAGACAAATCGTGAACGTCCAGAAGCTCACCCAGAAGGGCGGCCCGAAGCCGGTCCACGTGCAGATCCGGGATGTGATCCTCGATCAGATTCGATCCGGCGTGCTGCGGCCGGGGGACCGCTTGCCCAGCGAGGTGGAGATCGCCGATCGCTTCGGCGTGAGCCGCATGACGGCCAACAAGTCGATCCTCGCGCTCGTGCAGGACGGCTGGCTCGTCCGCGAGAAGGGCCGGGGCACCTTCGTCGCCAGCAGCCCGGGCATCGTCGAGGGTCAGGTCTGCCGCGTCGTGGTGCCGGTCGACTCCATCGGCGCCATCGGCGACGTGTACTTCGGCACGCTGTACTGGAAGCTCCAAGAGAGGCTCCAGGAGAAGTCGATGCGGATCGACCTTCGGCCTTTCCAGAGCGCGCCGCTCGGAGAATCCGGCGAAGCCCCCCCGGCTGGCTACATCGTGATCGACCCTCCAGAATCCTCGCTGCCGCTGTTCGCCGACCTGAGGCTCGGCGGACGCCCGGTCGTTCTGCTCGGGTGCTCTTGGAACTACCCCGGTCTGTCCTTCGTAGACAGCGACAACCTGTTGGGCGGTCTGATGGCGGCCAACCATCTCGCCGACCTCGGCCACCGAGAGCTGATGTTCCTTGGCGGATGCCCCTCCGACTCGAACACCCGGGAGCGTCTCCGCGGCTTCCGCATCGCGCTTCGGGCCCGGGGCATCGATCTGCCCGAACGCCGGGTAGTCATCATGGACGAGGCCTGGGGCATCGACCCTGGAACCGAGGCTCTGCTGGAGTCGGTCCTGCTGGGTCCCGACAGGCCGACGGCCGTGTTCGCCGCCGGACCGAAGATCGCCTTCGCGCTGCTGGGCATCGTGCACCGCCTCGGCCTGAGATGCCCCGAGGATATCTCGATCGTCGCCTACGACGATCCCGACTTCATCCGGCTGGCCTACCCGCCCATGACCACGGTCAGGCAGCCGCTCGACCAGATGGCCTTCCTGGCCGCCGACATCCTCCTGGAGGCGCTCCGCCTCGGCTCGACCGACGGCCGCCGCCACATCCTCGAACCGGAATTCGTTCTGCGGGGCACGACGACCGTCGCCCCAAGTTCATAGGAGAAAAGACGAAACCATGAAACGAGCGTTCACCCTCATCGAGCTCCTCGTTGTGATCGCGATCATCGCGATCCTCGCCGCCATCCTGTTCCCGGTCTTCGCCCAAGCCAAGCTCTCGGCCAAGCGAACCCAGGACCTGTCCAACGTCAAGCAGCTCGCCCTCGGCGCCCTGATGTACGCCTCGGACAACGACGACACGCTGCTGTCGTTCCCGTACGCCGGCCGCTGGAGCTCCCCGAGCTACCCGAACCCCGGCGACTTCTTCGAGCGGCCCTTCTGGAGCGACATCCTGATGCCGTACGTGAAGTCCAAGGGCCTGTTCTCGACGGCAACCAACGGCGACATCCTGTACGGCCCGGGCGGCTATCTGTACCCCGGCCAGCGGAACGCGGCCGACACGGACGTCACCCGCCGGTACCGCGTGACCTACGCCCTGAACCACATGATCTCCCGGGCCGACTTCGGGCCGCTGAGCCCCGGCGCGACCAGCGCGACGTCGATCGACGTGCCCGCCGAGATCGCGATGCTCGGCCCCTCGCAGTACGCTTGGACCTACTCCTCCTGCCAGGATGAGAACGGCGAGACCAAGTGGTTCTGGAACATCAGCACGGGCGGCTGGGGCTATGAGCTGTTCGGCGCCATGAACAACCGCGCCGCGATCACCACGCGCGGCGGCTTCAACGGCGGTGCGAACTTCGCCTTCACCGACGGCCACGCCTCGTTCGCCAAGGCGGTGATCATGGGCAAGCTCGGCAACCTGAACGACACCGTCTTCGGCCTGTTCTCCGGCTACTTCCCGAAGGTGAAGACCAGCAACAAGCCTGCTCCGGCGGGCACCTGCCCGTGGGACGTCCCGCCGGGCACGGCCGGCTTCGCCTACTGATTCGAACCAAGGAGCCATCGGCGCCGGGGGGCCTGCGGGCCCCCTCGGCCCGATCGACGGCGCAGACATGAAGAACGAGGTTCCAAAACCGCTGATCGCAGTGATCCTGATTCTCGTTGCTGTCGCCATCGGATGGGTCGCGTGGGCCCAGTTCAAGCCCACGGACTCCACCAAGGTTCGACCCGACGACTACCAGATGGAGCCTGGCGAATACCGCCAGAAGTTGATCCAAGAAGGCAAGGTTTCCCCATGAAGCGGATGGTTTGGTTCGTTGCAGCGATGATCCTCCTCGGAGCCATCGGGTGCTCCGGCGGCTCGGACGACAAGGCCGGCAGCCCGGTGAAGGAAGGCGACTACGCCGCCGAGCCCGGCAACGCGGGCCAAACCCGCTGAAGCGCTCGGCACCCGACTTCCCCCGGCGCCTGCCGCGCCGGGGGCCTTTTCTCGCGTCAGTACCCTCGGGCGAGGTTGACCGCGTTCGCGGTCCAATCGCCGGCGGCGAAGCGTCTCAGAAGCCTGGCCAGCTCGCGGAAGCGAACCTCGTCGATGCCCTCGGCCCATCCTCCGCAGTGCGGCGTCAGAACCACGTTCTCCAGCTCGTGGAACGATCGGCGGGAAGGCCAGTTGGGCGGTTCGCCCGAGGGATACTGCCACCACACATCTAGTCCGGCTCCCCACAGCCGGCCCGTCGAAAGGGCCTCGTACAGCGCGTCTTCGTCGAAGACCGGCCCTCGGCCCACGTTCACGACGATCGCCCTCTCGGGCAGGAGCTCGAACTCCCGGCTTCCGATCAAGCCTCGCGTTTCCTCCGTGAGCGGGAGCGAGCAGAGCAGCGCGTCCGCCTCGGGCAAAAGCTGCGTCAGCCTCGCCACGGGGTGCACCCAGGCAGGGTCGCCGGCCCTCGCCTCCCGACGCACCGCCAGCACGCGCATCCCCAGGGCTCTGCAGACGCGGGCAATGCGCCTCCCGATCGCTCCGTAGCCTAGGACCAGCGCGGTGGAGCCGCGCAGCAACAGTGCGGAGGACGCGCGGCCTCGCCCGCCCCAGTCTCCCTGCCGCATCGCTCGGTCGCGTGGCGCCACGCTCTTGGCCACGGCCAGCAGCAGAGCCACGGCCATTTCGGCGGTGGCGTCGGCGTTGTGGTGCAGGTTGTGGAGCGACACGCCCGGCACGCTCCGAACCTGCTCCACGAGCTCTCGGCTGGGGCCCGCCCACGGCACGACCACGGCCTTCAACCGAGACAACCGTCTTCCGTGCTCGGCGGAGAATCCCGGACCGACCCACACCTCCGTATCGGTGGGAGGCTCCTCACCGAAAGTCCAGCTTGCGAAGCGGCGCGTCAGCCGCCGCAGCGTCTCCTGCGCCTCGGGCGCCCACTGCCCGGCTCCATGGACCCGCATCACGGAACCGAGCTTGGCACATCGCCGGGGGTAGGATGGGCCAAGGATCGTCCCCATGATCGCCACCCTCGCCCTCGCCGCGACGCTCGCCGCCTCCCCGAAGCCGGTGTTGCGCGACTTCATCGGCCTGAACGTCCACACGGTGCTGTTCAAGCCCGACTTGTACAAGCCGGTGGCGCGCCTCCTGCGGAACTACCATCCCGCCTCTTGGGACCTGGGAGACGACCCTAGGAATCCGACGCCCCTTCCCAAGGCTCAGAACGGCGTGGACTGGAAAGACCTCTACGGATCCTGGGTCAAGGCCGGATACGAGGTCGACGCCACGTTGATGTTCGAGGAGCTCGCACCGCAGAAGTGGAAGGACCCGGAACGGGACGCCTTCGCCTACGGCTTCTGTCTGGCGAGGTGGTTCGGCCCGTCCAGCCCGTACCCCTATCTCTCGTCGGTGGAGATCGGCAACGAGCCCGGGGTGTTCGACGACGCGCTCTACGGCCGGATCTTCCGGTCCATGGCGCAAGGGATCCGCAAGGCCGACCCAAGCCTGAAGATCGCAACCTGCGCAGCCACAACCGGCACCAGCCACCGCTATGCCAAGACCCTCCGCCTGTTCGAGAACGCCAAAGACCTGGTGGACGTCGTGACGGTCCATACCTACCCGATGCTCGAGGAGTATCCGACTTGGCGGCGAAGCCACCCCGAGGATGAGCGACTCCACTACCTGAAGGACGTCCAAAGCGCGATCGAGTGGCGCGACCGCAACCTGCCCGGCCGCCCCCTTTGGGTCACGGAGTTCGGCTACGACGCGTCGACCGCCACCCCCAAGCCGGACGGCGACTTCGCCAAGTGGGTCGACGTCTCCGACGAGGAGCAGGCCCGCTTCATCGTGCGCAGCTTCCTGCTGTTCGCGTCCATGGACGTCCAGCGGGCGTACCTCTACTGGTTCAACGACGACGACGCGCCGCAGTTGCACGGCTCGTCCGGCCTCACGCGGCGCTACGCGCCCAAGCCCGCCTTCCACGCTGTCGCGCACCTGATGGCCACGCTCGGGGAGTTCCGGTTCGTGCGCAAGGTCGCCGAGCGGCGCGACGATCTGTACGTGTTCGAGTTCGAGAACGCGCAGGAGCCGCGCCGGGTCGCTTGGGTGGCGTGGTCCCCCACCGGATCGGGCAGGACCAGCCGGTCCAAGCTCCCCACTCCGCCTGGCAAGATCGAGTCGGTCCAGACGATGCCCCTCGCCGCGGGCGCACCGCCTACGCTGACCAAAATGCCAGACCGGGTCGGCGAGGACCCGGTCTACATCCTGTGGCGAAGGTCTTAGGACGCGTCAGCTGAGAACCACGCGGGCGGAGGGATCCCTGTTCACGACGATGCCCAGAATCCGCGCCTTCGTCATCTTCAGCGTCGAGATGGCCTCGCGCATGTCGTCCTTCTTCGGCCCGCCGACCTTCGTGACGAACAGGACCGTTCCCACGATGGCCGCCAGGGCCTGCGAGTCCGCGAGGGCGAAGCTGCTGACCGTGTCGTAGATCACCACGTCGGCCATCTCCTTCAGCTTCTCGTGGGTCTCCACCATGCGGTCCGACGCGATGAGCCCCGATGGGTTGCTCGGCAGGGTTCCCGCCGGCACCACGCGCAGGTTCTGGATCGGCGAGTCCTTGACGACCTCCTCGAGCTCCTTCTCGCCGTTCAGCACCTCGGAGAGGCCGGGCACCTGCTCCACGCCGAACGCCCGGTGCACGGTCGGCATCCGCAGGTTGGCGTCGACCAGGATGACCGAGCGACCATCCAGAGCCATCGCCGTGGCCAGGTTGGCGGCCACCACCGACTTGCCCTCGCCAGCGAACGTGCTGGTGACCATCACGGCCTTGAGGCTCGGATCGTTGTACGGCATGACCGCCGTCGGGTGGAACTCGCCGTCGAACACGTCGATGCCGTCCTCGGCCCGCACCAGCCCCGTGCCGTTCTTTTGGTACTCGTGCGCCAGGGCCATGTTGCTGCGCAGCAGCCGATAGCGGTCCAGGGCGAGCGGATCCCCGCTGCGCGCCACGAGCGGGCTGGCCCGCTTGACCACGGGCAGCCGAGCGAGGATGTCCAGGCCGGAAACGTGCTTGGCGTCCCGGTCCGAGGCGACGCGATCCTGCAGCGTGTCCCGAGCCATCGCGAGCATCAGGCCGAACACAAGACCGAACAGCCCGCCCACGATCAGGTTCATCTCCGGCTTCGGCGCGATCTTGACCGGGTCCGAAGCGGCCATCACCACGCTCACGGGGGTTTTCAGAGCGTTGTCGCGCAGCACCAGGTCGTCCACCGTGGCCGACAGCCGACGGATCGTCTGCTCCCGCTCCGCGACCTTGGACTCCAGCGCGGCCTGCTGCTTGGCCAGACTCTGCATGGACATCAGGCTGCTGCTGCGCTGGGCCGCCTGACTCTGGGCCGCCGCAAGCTGAGCGCGGGCAGACTTCAGCTCCGCCTTCGCCGCCACGATCTGGGCGTCCAGCGCGTCCAGCTGCGGGTTCTTGATCGAAGGCTTGACGAGCAGCCGCTTCTGGAGGTTCTCGATGTACTGCTTCTGCGAGGCGATCTGCTCGTCGATCTTGCGGATGGCTAAGCTGTTCTCGTTGTAGGTGAGCAGCAGCTGGCGCCGAGAGGCAAGCAGCCGGTCCAGGTTGCCCTTCTCCTGCTCCAGCTCGGCCGTGCTCTGCACGGTGGACGGCTGCTCGATCATCTGCGGCAGGGCAGCCCTCTGCACCTCGAGCTCCTGCAACCGGGCCAAAGCGGCCTGGACGGCGGTCTCCGCCTGCGCCACCTGCTGCTGGGCCGCACTGTCGAAGCTCACGCGGATGCCCATCTCCGTGTTGGAGTCCACCACGTTGTAGCGCTTGCGGAAGTTCACCAGCTCCGTCTGAGCCTTGGCGAGCTCCCTCGTCTCCTCCTCCAGCCGCTTGTTCAGGTACGAGATCGCGCGACCGAGAGCATCCCTCTGGCGGCTCTGGATGTAGCGGCCGAAAACGATGGGCAACGCGTCGGCCAGCTTCTTCGTGTGCTCTGGGTTCTGCGAGTCGACATTGATCTCAAGCACGCCCGTGTCGCCGATCGACTTCACATCGACCGAAGGAGCCGACTCCAGCTGACCCTGCGTCTGGGGGGCGATCAGCTGCGCCTGCACCGCCGCGTCGTTCAGGATCTGCGGGCTCTGCATGATCTGAATCTGCGTCGGGACGTCGAAGATCGCCTCTTGGTACGAGATGATGCTCAGGGGGTCTCCCTGTCCGCCGGAGCGCGCGGGGTTGTTCTCGATGAGAACCCTGGCCGTGCTGCGGTACTTGGACGGGGTGATCGCCGTGTAGACGCCGGCCAGAACCACGAACAGGACCACCGTGACGAGGGTGAGCGGCCACTGTCGCTTGAAGATGCCGACCAAGTCCCGGAAGGAGAGGTCGCCCGAGTAGTGCTCCTGGAGTTCGTGCTTCATGGATTCGTCGTGGCTCTTAATGGTGCCGCCCTAAGACTCTTCTGGCAAGAGGCGTGCCGAAAACCCGAAATCGGACCTTTTCAGGCCCAAAGATACCGTAACGGCAGCCTCACGCCGCGGGCTGTCCCAAGCAAGTTGTCGGCTCCTGCATGGAGGAACCGCAGGAGGCAGCCCAAGGTTCCATCATCGGGACCGCACGACCCGGACGCCGAACACACCCCCGGCCCAGCGACCCGGCAGCGCCGCGAACCGAACGCGCACCGAAGTCTTCCCCTTCACCAGCTCTTCCGGCAACGGATAGACCACGTCCACAAACCGGCGCCCGTAACGACCATCCAGCCGCTCCGTGGCGATCTTGCGGCCGTCGACGAGGATGTCGAACTCGCGCCCGCCGGAGTCCGCGCCCCAGTAAGTCACCACCAGCTCGTTCGGAACGCCGGGATCCACCTTCAGCGTGAACTCGAACCAGCCGCCGTTGGTGGCGTGGCGCCACTCCCGCCCCATCGCCTCCCCCGCGGACGTGTTCTCGCCGGTGAGACCATGGTCCCACTCTGGCTGCATCTCGCCGATCCGCAGCTCGTCGACGGTCCTTGCGGCCAGCTCAGCGCGGCGCCTCTCCTCGGCCCGATACTCCTCCTCCCTCTCGGCCCACTGGCGCTCGGTGAAGGCGTCGAAGTAGACGATCGCCCGCTCGTGGACCAGCTCGTAGAACGGCCGAAGCGTCAGATCCTCCGGCCGACCGACGCCAACCGTGCGGAACGCCAAGCGCTCGCCAGGCATGCGCCGCAGCCAGTCCCGGACCGGCCGGCCTCCCGTCACCAGCACCGGCAGCCGCTCCACCTCGCCTCCGCGACCGAGGTCCGCGGCGAGCACCAACGGGCCGTACAGCAGCGCGAAGCGGCTCGGGTTGTCCGGGGTGGGCTCCACGCGCGGCTCGAGCGGCAGCTCGAACTCCACGGAGTCGTTGGCCCTCCAGGTCCGCCTCAAAACATCGAATCCGGCCCTCCTAGAGCTCGCGATCCGCCGGCCATCGATCCGGTAGGCCACATCTTCCTAGACCTAGGAGGGATGCCGAACGAGCACCTCGAGGCTGCGCGGCCCGCCCTTCGTGACGGTCAGCCGAACCTTGCCGTTCGCGGGCAGGCCCGAATCCAGCCGGAACTCCAGCCCGGCCTCGCGGAACCGCAGCGTGGAGGGCACGAACTGGTTGACGTACAGCCGACGCGCCCCCTCGTGGGCGTAGAGGTACAGCCCGTAGCGGGCGTGGTTCTCCATGCCCGTTCCCACGCAGCACGTGAAGTCGTCGAAGGGGCGGTTGTAGGTTCGGGCCGTTCCTGGCTGGAGCGTCACGTAGTACGTCACTCCCCCGTCCTCGCGGTTCGTCGAGGCGAGGATATGGTTCCAGAGGGCGCGCTCCGCGTAGTCGGCCGCCTCCCCGCTCGGCGACCAGTCGAACACCCTCTGGGTCAGCTTGAGCATGTTGTACGTGTTGCAGGTCTCGCAGGTGTTGGTCGACAACCGATCCGCCAGCCGATCGGGCGGCCCGAAGTACTCGTGGTCGCTGTTGCCGCCGATCGCGTAGGTGTGATGCCGCACCACCGTCTCCCAGAAGAAGCGAACCGCCCGCTCCGCGGACGGATCGCCGGTCAGGTCGTGGATCGTCGCCAGCCCAATCAGCTTCGGAAACTGCGTGTTGGCGTGCTTGCCGGGAAGGATGTCCCTGCCTTCGGCCAGCGGATCGAGAACCGCCCGGTGGTATAACTTGCGGGCGAGGGCGAGATACCGTGGGTCCTTCGTTCGCGCCGACAGCTCCGCCAAGACCTCGTTCATCCCGCCGTGCTCGCAGGCGAGCATGCGCTGCCACTGCTCATCGTTCAGGTTCTTCGTCACGTCGATCGCCCAGTCTCCGAGCCTGCGGGCGATCTCCAGCGCCTTCCGGTTGCCCATCAGCCGATAGGCGTCCAGGAGGCCGGCGAACAGCTTGTGCAGGGTGTACCAAGGCACCCAGACCCCGTTGAGGTCGAACCCTTGGCTCCTGATCTCGCCGCGCCGAATCTCGCTCCACAGCCGCTTCTCGTCGGGAATGGCCGCCACGTAGCCGGTGCCGCGGGCGTCCTGGCACAGCTTGAGCTCGTCAACGATGAAATCGACCCTCCGGCGGAACTCCGGGTCGCCCGTCGCTCTCCCCATCGCCGAGATGGCCGACAGGTAGTGGCCGAGGCTGTGGCCCGACACTCCCATCGCCTCCCAGCCGCCGTAGCCGGGAGCCTTGGGCTTCAGCCCCGCCGTCTCCCGGAACCGGGCGAGGAGACGGTCCGGTTCCAGACGCCTGAGGTAGGCGGCGTGCACGCGCTGCGCCTCCAGGAACGTGCCGCCCGTCAGCCGCACGTCCGCCAGGTCGAACGGCTGAGCCTGCGGCGCGGCGAGCAGGGTGAGCAGGAGACACGAGATCATGGCTAACGACAATCCTATCCGCATTCCGCGCTCACAATGCAATCGCTGGCGGGGGTCTTTTGGGACAAACTGGGCCATGCTGCCTTGGGTTCTCTGCATCGGCGTAGCCCCGACGATCCTCTACGTCTCGCCCAACGGCGACGACGGGCAGACGGGGAGCCGCGACCGGCCACTCCGGAGCCTGGCCGCCGCGGTCGGCAGAGCGCGGTCCAGCTCGATCCGCCAGATTCGCCTTCTGCCAGGGGTCCATCGGCTGACCCAGCCGCTCGTTCTGGGTCCCGAGGACAAAGGTCTCGTCCTCGAGGGTCCAGCCATCGTCTCGGGCTCCGTCGTCATCCGCAACTGGCGACCCGAGCCCGACGGAACGTGGTCTGCGCCAGCCCCCTCCGACCGCCCCATCCGCCTCCTGACGGTGGACGGCAAGATCCGCCCGAGGGCACGTCTCCCGCGGACCGGCCGCCTGCGGCACGAGAGCGTGTTCGACGTCCCATGGATGAGCACCACGGGAGGAGGTTGGAAGCGACCTCCGACGGACGAGGAGCTGACCACGATGAAGGTCCGAGAGGGAGACCTCGGGCCGACGTTCGAGACGAGAAACGCCGAAGTCACCGTGAACCACATGTGGGACGAGAGCACGGTCGGCGTCCGCTCGTTCGACCCCGCCACCCGAACCCTGACCTTCTCCAGCCGGCTAGGCCACCCGCCGGGTGCCTTCGGCGTGCAGGAGTACGTGGTCTGGAACACCCGCGAGGGTCTCACCCAGCCGGGCCAGTGGTTCCACGACCGCGCCAAGGGGAGGATCGTGGTTCGACCCTTGCCCGGCGAGAGGCTGGACCGCGCCCGGGTCGAGGCGCCCTTGGTCGACAACGCGATCGTCCTTCGAGGCGCCGAGGGCGTCGTCCTCCGCAACTTGATCGTCGAGGGATGCGACGCTCGGCCGCAGGCGGCGGGCTTCGGAGCCGGCGAGGCCGAGGGCGCGATCCTTGCCGGCCCCAGGCCGCTGGTCCGCGTCACGCTGAACGACTATGCCGAGGCCGGCAGGGAAACCCTCCGAGAGCGCGACGTGCCGGATCTGGGCAGGCTGCAAGGTCTCAAATGGACCCCCTCGGAGGAACTTCGGCGAAGGGGATTCCCCGCCCTGGACTGGACGAAGGTCGGCCCGCGCTCCAAGCCGGGATGCGACGAGGGAGCCGCCACCAGGCGGTGACGGCCCCCTCCTCCCGGAGCTCCGCGGCCCTCAGCGCACCTTGCCGAGCAGGACCTCCACGGCCTTGGCCAGCTGCGGGTCCTCGCCGCGGAAGTACTCCTCCGTGGTGATCTGCACCTCGATGTCCGGCTTCTGGCCGTTGTTCTCCAGCGGCGTGCCGTCCAGGCGCCACACGCCGGCGGCGGGCATCCGCGCGCTCGTCCCGTCGACCAGCGGCAACCCCCAGGTCCAGATCACGTAGCCCGGCGTCGGCATACCCACCAGCGTGGCCAGGCGCCGCGCCTTCATCGCATACGGGAACATCTCGGCGTTCGAGAGGCTCGACTCCGCGTGCAGCACGACCGTCGGAAGATCCCAGCTCTGGTCGGGCGCCGGCCGCGTCTCGCCGTCGCGGTCCCGGTAATAGCTGTGGGGCACGCGCTCCAAGATGTCGATCAGCTGATCGCTGATGTTGCCCCCGCCGTTGTCCCGCACGTCGATGATCACCGCCTTCTTGCCCAGGGACTCCGACCACACCTCGCGGTTGAACTGGGCGAAGTTGCCCCCGCCCATGCCGGAGATGTGCACGTAGGCCACCTTCCCGCCCGAAGCCTGATCGACCCACTTCTTGCGAGCCTCGATCCGGTTCCGGTACAGGATGCCGCCGTACTCGCCCGACGTCAGTGCCCGGCACGTCACCTCGCGGGCGCCGGACCGGTTGGGAGAACCGTTCACCAGCAGCTTCAGGTCTCGGCCGACCTCGCCCGCCAGCACGTCGCGGTACAGCAGCTCGTTGTTCGAGACGTCCTTGCCGTTGACCTGCAACACGTACTCGCCGGGCTTGATCAGCGTCTTGGCGAAGCTGCCCGGCGCGCCCTTGGGCACGGCCACCACCCTCAGACCCGGCCCCTTGTAGCCGTAGTCGATATCGAAGCCAAGATGAGCCAGCGGCACCGCCGTCGGACCGCCGCCCGGAGGCCCGACCTCGCTGTGCGAGGACTCCAGCTCGCCGACCATCATGTTCAGCACGATCGCCAGCTCCGACCGGTGACCCACCGATTCGAGCAGCGGCGCGTAGCGATCTCGAATCCTGACCCAGTCCCTGCCGTGGAAGTTCGGGTCGTAGAAGTTGCGGTTGTACATCCGCCAGAACTGGTAGAAGGCGGCCCGTTGCTCGCCCCGGATGTCGCGCACCCACACGGCGCGGAACGGCACGTCCTGGATGCCGGCGGGAACCCCGGGCTTCTCCTTGTCGCCGTCCTTGCGCGGAGGCAGCTGCCGCGGGGTGTAGATCTTCAGGGTGCCGGCCTGCTCGAAAACGATCCTGTCGCCGGACTCGAAGAAGGCGCACATCCCCACTCGGCCGCCTTGAGTCACTTTGGAGACGCTCTCGCCGTTGTACGAGCAGCGCCACAGGTCGCCGTCGTTGGACACGAAGTACAGGTCGCCCGTCTCGCGGTCCACGATCGGCTCACCCGCGACCGGCTGGCCCGTGAGCTTGCGGATGCGCAGATGGATGTCGTCGAAGTCGATTTGGACCTTCGGGCCCTCCTTCGGCTTGGCGTAGCGCATCTCGAGGTCCGGCGTGCGGGCGTCCTCAGCCGTCAGCGGCAGCAGGTAGAGACCGTCTCCGTCCCGATTGGAGGTGAAGTATAGGTACTTCCCATCCGCGGACCAGACCGGGTTGCCGTGCGTCGCCGCCAGCCGCGTGACGTTCTGCTCCTTGCCCGTGGAAAGGTCGACGACGTACAGGTTGAACGGCACGTTGCCCTTCTGGCGGGCGTAGACCAGGTAGCGGCCATCCGGCGAGAAGGAGAACGCGTTGTTCCAGTTGTGCTGGCCCGGGTAGTCGACGAGCTTCTTGGCCTCGCCGCCGCCGACGGGGATCCAGTAAATGCCTCCGTCCGCTCCGGAAACCCAGAACGCGAGGTGCTTGCGGTCCGGAGTGAGCCTGAGCTCGTGGGCGTCGCTGTCGGTCTTGTAGAAGACGGGGGTCTCCTTCGTCTCCACGTTGACGCGGTAGATCCTCTGCGGCCCCTCCCGATCGCTCACGAAGAACAGGCTCTTGCCGTCGGGGTGCCACACCGGCTCGTCGTCCAAGCCTGGCCAGTCGGTGAGCTGCGTGGCGTCGTCCTTGTTCGGCCCTTTGCCCTTGGTGATCGGAACCACCCAGATGTCGTTCCTCGCCACGAAGGCGATCCGCTCGCCGTCCGGGCTGACCGCCAGGTTCGAGGCGCCGTCGGTCAGCACCAGCCGCTCCGTGGTGGGCGTCAGCTCGTCCTCGTTCGCGAAGAACGCGATCTTGGCGGGCTGTCCTCCCGGCGCCATCGTGTACGGGTCGCCCTCGTACTCGAACGCCAGCAGCGGGGCGTTGGCCGCGGCCGTGAGCGAGCGCACGCCCCCGCCAACGAACGACGTGAGCCTCTTGGCACGGCCGCTGAGGTCCACGGCATACACGTTCGGGGTGCGCTCGGCGCTGTCCACGATCTTGCCGATCGACCTGCTCATCGGACTCGAGCTGGGCGTGACCTCGCTGACGGTGACCGTGTAGACCGTCTTGCCATCGGAACCGAAGCGCGGCCACAGATGCTGGAAGCCGTTCTCCCGCAGCGCGCGCGCCTTGCCGGTAGCGGTGTCCAGCAGCCACAGCGACGCCGCCGCCGAGCCTTGGTAGCGAGGCCGGTACCACGGGAAGCCCCGCCGGTTGAAGGCCACGAGCTTGCCGTCCGGCGACACGGTCGGGCTGCCGATCCCCACGAAGTCCCGGTACAGCCTCCGTACGGCGGTCGTCTTCACGTCGATCGCGTACAGGCCGGGGAACGTGTCCTCCCGGTTCTGCGACACGAGGATCTCTCTGCCGTCGGGCGTCCAAGCGCTGGGCCCGGCGCCGGACCAGGTGAGCCGCCTCGGCGCGCCGCCCTCCACCGGAACGAGGTACGTGTCGGTTCGGCCGTCTCGATTCGAGGCGAACGCGATCCATCGGCCGTCCGGGGACCAGACCGGGTTCGAGTCCATCTCGACGTTGCCCGTGAGCCTGGTGGCGCGCCCGCCCTGCGAGGACACGACCCAAACGTCGCCCTTGTACACGAACGCCAGCGAGGCGCCGTCCGGGCTCAGCGCGAGGTTGCGCAGGCCTCGGATGGGCTTGGGGGCGGTTTGGTCAAGCTGCGCGGCCGCGACCGCCGCGACCAGAGCCAGAGCCACGCAGAACCAACCACGGATCGAGCGGAACATTCGCCGGTTTTACTTCCTCGCCTACCCCGGACGCAAGTAAACTCGGCAGGTGGAACGCTGGAACAGCGAGGCGATTCCAAGGTGGGAGCTTCCCACGGCCCTCAAGACGCGCCGCATCGTCCAGCAGGCCGTCCGAACGGACTCCTGCCTGGTCTGCCGCGGCCCGCGGGTGAACGAGGCCGGAATCTGCCCGCTCTGCTGGCCCATGCTCAACGAGGAGGAGCTGAAGCTCGCGGAGCGGTGGCTCAACGGGTCGGGGCCGTGATCTTCCGCAAACCGCCCTACCGACCCCGCGTCATGGAGCACTGGATCTACCTGCCCCACGGCGCTCCGCCCAGCCTCGCGGCCCTCGCCAAGGCGTTCCCCGAGGGCTCCACCGAGCGAACGATTCTGCGGCACCCCGCGCTGCACGTCGGGCTCATTCTGCGCGCCCAGAACCCCGCTCCCTTCCGCCCCGACGCGGAGGCCTGGCTGCCCGAGACCGATCCCGACGCCCTCGCGGCCTTGGAGCGCAGCCCGGCGATGCTGCGGCTCGTCTACGCGGACGGCGTCCGGGGAGGGGACATCGGCGCGGCCGCCGCGCTGGCCCTGGCGGCACGGGGCGTCGCGGATCGATGCCGAGCCCTCGCGGCCTACGACCCCCTCTCGGAGCGCCTCGCGGGGACCGCCGATCCGGACAGCGACTGCTGGTCGCATCTGCGGCTGGCCGAGTCGGCGGGCGAAGTTCGCGTCTTGGGCATGGCCAAGCTGGGCTATCCCGACCTCTCCGCCGAACCAACCGGAACCGCGGGGCCGACGGCCCTCGGCCCGGTGCTTCGACGCCTGGCGGAGGACCTGGCCCTCGGCGGGCCTTGGAGGTGGAGCGGGGCGGTCTCGAGCGAGCTGGGTCGGTTCCGCTTCACAATCAGGGCCGGACGCCGAGGCCTGGCGCGCGTCCGGGTGGAACCGGAGCTGGAACGATGAGGAGCATCCGACTGATCCCCTGCCTCGACATCAAGGACGGGCGCGTCGTGAAGGGCGTGAACTTCGTCGGTCTCCGCGACGCCGGCGACCCCGTGGAGCTCGCCGCGTTCTACGATCGGGAGGGTGCCGACGAGCTCGTGTTCCTCGACATCACCGCCTCGCACGAGGGCAGGCCGACCGTGGTCGACCTGGCGGAGCGGGTGGCCGAGCAGGTGTTCATCCCCTTCACCGTGGGCGGTGGAATCTCGACGGTGGAGCAGATCCGTGAGGCCCTTCTCGCTGGCGCCGACAAGGTCAGTCTGAACACCGCCGCGATCCGCAACACGGATCTGGTGGCGCAGGCCGCGGACCGCTTCGGAGCGCAGTGCGTCGTGGTCGCCATCGACGCCAAGCGCAGGCCGGGCGGCGGCTGGGAGGTGTACACCCACGGGGGAAGGCGCCCCACCGGGCTCGACGCCGTCGGATGGGCCGCCCGGGCCGTGGAGCTGGGAGCGGGGGAGATCCTGCTGACCAGCATGGACGGCGACGGCACGCGCCAAGGGTACGACCTCGAGCTCACCCGCGCCGTGGCCGGCGCCGTGGACGTTCCGGTCATCGCCAGCGGCGGCGTGGGCTGCCCGCAGCACCTGGTGGACGGGGTCCAGATCGGTCACGCGGACGCCGTGCTCCTGGCGGGGATCCTCCACGACGGCCTCTACCGCATCGGCGAGCTGAAACGGGCGATGGCCGACGCCGGTCTGCCGATGAGACTGGTCTGAACGGCGGCCCTAGAGACCGGACCAATCCAGGTGCGGCCGGCGGGGCGGCCCAAGGTCCACCCCTTGCGAGGCGAACAGCCACTTGCCGTACCTCGCCGCGCCGACCTTGCGCCACCGAACCTCGGCCTCCAGCCAAGCGCGGCTCATCGTGTTCGGCTCCGCGTCCCCCTCCAGAGTCCACGCCAAGGGTGTGCAGACAGCCCTCTCGGCTTGGAAGGAGTCCGAGCTGGCGACCGCCTCGGTCTGCAGCAGCTCCACCAGCCAAGGAACCGGCTCCGCGAACTCCACGCCGGCTTCCTCCACGATGCGGCGGCGCACCGCCTCCTTCAGCCGCCGCTGAGGGTCGACCGCCACCAGCGGAATCTCCAGGTACTGCCGAACGTAGCGGAAGTGCTCGAAGAGCTCCTGATCGTCGTAGACCCCGTAAAGGGGAGGCATCAGCAGCCCGGCGGCGGCTCCGTGCCGCTCAGCGTGCTGGGCCAAGTCTAGGCTCGTGGCGGTCCGCAGGCTCGAGACGTGGCACCAGACGGGCACCGCCCCCTTGACCTCCCGCAGGACCGCCTCCAGCAGCGTCTTGCGCTCATCCACCGCGAGCGCCCAGAACTCGCCCGCGTCCGGGGCGACCACCACCCCCTCGATCGGGCGTTGCAGGAGGCCCCGCAGCAACCGCGCCAGCCGCACCTCGCTCAGAGCGGTGCCGTCGTCCGTGAACGGTGTCGGCAACGGCGCCCAGAACCCAGCCATGGCCTCAACTCACAGCACGGTGATCCACACCGTCTGCTCCACCTTCTTGCCCCGGTCGAACTCGGCGCGGAGGCGGATCGGGAACACGCCCCGTGCGCCGGCCGGGATCGTCAGGTCGAACACCTTGCGGACGCTGCCGCGAGAGTTCGGGATGATGAATCGCTTGCCTAGCCCGGCCTCGGACGTCCACCCTTGGGGCAGCGTGGCGTCGAACACGCCGTCCACGCGCCCCAACACGTTCGAACGCACGTACACCGGAACCCGCACCTGGACCGCCTTCTGCTCGGACACCAGGCCCTTGGGCAGGACGGCCTCGAGGCTCACCAGCGGCGCGATCTGATAGCTCGTCTGGCAGACGATCGGGTCACCCTGCTGGCGGAGGAGAGTGCAACGCGCGATCCGGTACCCCGTTGAGGCGTTGGGCGAGACGCGGATCGGGTAGTCCACGAACGCCCGACCCTTGCGGTCGAAGCCCGGGAACGGCTCCGCCTGGAGCGTGGCGTCCTCCTGCCCCAGACCCTCCGTCCTCATCTCCGCGCGGGTCAGGCCCATCTCGCCGGAGCCCTCGAACGTGAAGCGCACGCGGAGCGACTGGCCGGGAACCACGCTGCGCCCCCGGAACTCGGGCCGGAACCGGAACCCCTCCGGCGCGAACAGCACGCGGGACAGGACCAGCCGCACTGGAGCGACCAGCCTCGGCAGATAGGGGGCGTAGTCCCCTTGGTTCTTCGAGCATGCGTCGACTCGCAGCGCCAGCCTGGCCCCTTCGCGGGCGGGCAGTTGGTCAAGTCCCCAGTCCTGCAACGTAAACTCCACGGTCCACTGCGCGGCATCGCCGCGTGCCGCGAGCGACAGGCACGGCAGCAGCTCCGACGCTTCCGCCCACTCCGGCCCCTCTGGGTGCGTGGCATCCAGGCGCCTCAGCGCGGCCTTGGCCGCGGCGCCATCCCAAGAGACGCGGATCTCGAGGTTGTCGGAACCTACGAGCCATCCGTCCCCCCTCAGATCAAGCGACACCAGCAGGTCCTGGCCGACCGGCAGCTTCGCGGCGGCATGCAGGCTCCCCGGCTCCCACTGGAACCACGTCTGCGCATCGCCCGACGCGGCGAACTCGTCCCACTCCTCCGGCTCGATCTCGCCGTCCAATCGCGGCGAGGCCGCCAGCCTCTGCTCGTTGGACGGCACCAAGGGAACGGTGAAATCCGGCTCCACAGGCCGTGCGACCGGCTGCTCCACGGCCGGCAACTGCAGAAGAACCAGGGCTGCGATGCAGGAGACCATCAATCTTCAGACGCCTCAGATCGGCCCGAAGGAGCGGCCGCTGCAGGAAACCGCGACGACCTGCCGATACTGAGGAAAGAGCCGGCAGCGAATGGGCAAGCGAATTCGGATCCCTGTGGAACGGTTGACGGTGGGGGCGCGTGTGACCCTGCCGGTCTCTTGGTTGCACCACCCGTTCGCCCGCTCCAGCTTCACCATCGGTTCCGAGGAGCAGATTCGAAGAATCCGCGAGGCGGGATTCGAGTGGGTGTACGCGGACTCCGCAGGAGAGGAATCGGGAGACGGCGGCGCCGCGCAGCTGACCGAAGCCACGCAGCAGATCGTGGCCATCCTGGAGAGCGAGGAGGTCGAGCCCGAGGAGAAGGCGCGGCGGGTCTACGGCCTGACCGAAAGGGTCGTTTCGGCTGTGTTCGACGCCCCGACCCTGGAGAACATCCTCGTCGCCAGCGGCTTGGCCAAGGCTCTGGCTGAGGCGGTGTCCCGCGACGAAGCGATCGCGGGCAACCTCGCGCTGGTCTCCTCCTTCGACCGCCGAACCTACGAGCACTCGGTTCGGGTCGGTTGCCTCGCCATCTGCCTGGCGACCCGAATCTGGGGCGTGGCCGGGTCGGGCAAGGTGGCGGCTGCCGCTCCGGGGTTCCTGTTGCACGACATCGGCAAGGTCACTCTGCCCCTCGACCTCCTGAACAAGGCAGGCCCGCTGAGTCCGACCGAGCGGACTTTGATGCAGCGCCACACCACGCAGGGCCATCGCATCCTATCGGAACGTCCGGAGCTGGACCCCGTGTGCGCCCAGATCGCCCTCCAGCATCACGAGCGTGCGGGACAGGATACCCCTCGGGCCTTCGCGGCGACGAGATCGAACCTTTCGCCCGCGTCTGCTCCGTGGCGGACGTGTTCGACGCGCTCACCGGTCCGCGGCCCTACCGCAAGGTCCTCAGACGCTACGACGCCCTTGAACTGATGCGCCGCGAGATGCTGCACCACTTCCAGCGCGAATTCCTAGCCGAGTTCGTTCTCCTGCTCGGGGAAAGGAGGGCCGCGTGAGGCTCGGCATCCGCGGACTCCGGGCGCAGGTTCTGCTGGGGTCGGTCGCGACCGTGTTCCTGCCGATCCTCCTCGTCGGGGCCATAGCCTACTCCGCGCTCCAGAAGCACTTCCGAGAACTGGAGATCATGAGTGCGGAGCAGGCGATGCTCCGGGCTCAGAACGTTCTCCAGATGCGGGTTGCGGACCTCGCCCGCACCGCGCGGGACTACGCCTACTGGGACTCGATGTACGAGTTCGCAGCCAGGCAGACGCCCGAATTCATCAGGGAGAACGCCCTACCAGGAACTGTCGCTTCGCTGGGAGCGGAACTGTGGATGGCCCGGGCGCCCTCCGGCCACCGTTTGGCCTGCCTCTTCGTGGACCGCAAGGAGGCGCGGTCAATCCCTTGGACCCTCGGCCTGGAGCAGCTGTTCAGCCCCTCCTCGCCCTTCGGCCGCGTCGGCAAAGAACAGCGGTCCGGCATCTACCTCAGCCGCGACGAGATCTGGATGGTGGCTGCGGCGCCGATCCGGCGGTCCGACAGGACCGGCGAACCCCGAGGCGAGTTCGTGCTCGCAACGCGGCTCGGATCGGCGGAGGCCAGCCAGATCCGGCAAGCTCTGCGCCTGCGCGCCACCTTCCTTCCGCAACGGCCTGCCCGGCCCGCCGGCGCGATCGACCGGGGCGACGGATCTTGGGTGGCCTTCGATCGAGCCAACGTACGCTGCTGCCAGGCGCTCCGCAGCCCCGACGGCACGCTGGCGGGGTGGCTCGTGATGGACCTGGATCGCCCGTTCTACCAAGCGGCGGCGAGCGTCCTCGGGATGGTCGTCGCCGGATCAGGACTCCTTGCGATGCTCAGCACGGCGGCGGTGGCGCTCTGGCTCAGGAGTCGGGTGGTGCGCAGGCTAGAGGGACTCAGCGACTTCGCGCAGTCGGCCGCCAGCCACGACGCTCCGATGTCGCTACCGGACGTCGGGTCGGACGAGATCGGAGCGATCGGGCGGGCGATCGCTTCCGCGCTGCAGGACTTGGCCGCCTTCCGACACATCGTCGAGTCGGTGCCGGCGATCGTGCTGCTGTTCGATGACCGTGGCCGCTGCACCTACGCCAACAGAGCCGCCGTGGCGTTCCTGCGGTTCGACCCTGTGGCGCGCGGCTCCAACTGGCCCGAAATCTGGGCGCGGGAGGACGGCTCGCCGAGCGACCCGCCGGATGGCGAGGGAACCGGTCGGGCATGGACCGTCTCGGAGCCACGGAGGCTGCTGGTGTTCCACTCGGCGCGCGTCACCCTCGCGGACTCGCCCTGCCTTCTGTTCACCGGCTTCGACGGCACCGCCCAGCTGGAGGCCGAACGGGCCACAGAGCAGGCGCGCCAGGCCCTGGAGGCCAGTCCGGTGCCGGTGTTCGTCCTGTTCGAGGACGGGCGCATCGAATGGGCCAACGACGCCGCGCGGACCCTGGTCCCCCAGGAGGCGGCGTTCCATCCAGGCCTGCTGGGAGCCTTGTTCGAGGATCCGTTCTGGATCCGCGCCGCGGCCAGCGGTGGGCCAGTGAGCGTCTCCGGAACGCTGCAAGGGAACCCAAGCCGCTGGCTCGAGGGGTCCGCCGTTCGGCTCTCCACCGCCCGGGGACCGCGCGTGATCGCCTTTCTGCACGATGTCACCGAGATCCGAGCCAACATCAACCTGTTGCAAGAGAGCGAGCGGCGCTTCCGCACGGTGATCGGAAGACTGGCGGCGGGGCTCTTGGTGTCGGACCGGGAAGGGCGAGTGGTCTTGGCCAACGAGGCCGTGAGTCGCCTCTGCGGCGGGTCGGAACAAACCTCGCTGGAGGACCTTCCCATCCGGTGGTCAGAGCCGGTTGCTGACCTTCTGCGGCGGGTAGTCGCCACCGGTCGAACCATTCACGTTGACTGCCAAGCCGACTCGCCGGCCGGCACGCTGCACCTCCAAGCCAGCCTCTTCCCCATCGGCGACCAGATCGGCGTTCTGCTGCACGACGAGACCGAGCTCCTCGCCGCCCATTCGGCGCTCGCCGAGGCGCTCGAGGCCGCCTCCGACTACCGGAGGATGTTCGAGGAGAGCCCGGACGGGGCGTTGGTTCTTTCGGCGGACCTCTCGATCGTGCGCTGCAACGCAGCCTGGCGGGATCTGGCGGGCCTCGAGCGTTGCGAGCCGGACTCGTTCGTGGAGTCCTTTTTGGAGTGCGACCGACCCATCGTGCTGCGCGCCATGCAGTCGCGAGCAGAGGCGCCGAGCGGAAGCTCGCGGTTCGACGCGAGGTTGAGGTCCCCGGAGGGCGCCTTGCGATGGGTGTCGGTCGTTGCCACCACGCTGGATGAGCCCCGGCGAATCCTTGTGGCGGTTCAGGACGTGACGGAAACGCGGAAGTCCGAGGAGCGCCTGCTTCGGACCCTCGAGCACCACGCCCAGCTGGCCCGCCTCTTCGAGATCTCGCCGGAGTTCCACTGCATCGCCGACAGCCTCGGCCGAATCCTAACGGCCAACGATGCGATGTGCGCGTTCTTCGGCGCCGACCCTGTGGAGCTGATCGGAACGCCGATCGCCGATCTGCTTGCGAGCGAGGACCAGCGCGGCTTCGAGGACGCAATGGCGCACATGGTCTGTTGCGGGGCCGCCCTGAGCGACTACCGCACGCGCTGCAGCACAGAACAAGGCACGAAGACCGTCTCGTGGTGCCTCGCCTTCGACGCGGAACTCGGGCTCGTGTACGCTTCGGGACGAGACGCCACCTACCAAGAGCGACTGAGGGGCGAACTGGAGCAGGCCGCCTCCCAAGCCAGGGCACTCATGGCGGGCATCTCCGAGGCCGTCGTCGCCACGGACCTGACGGGGCGGGTGGAGTACTGGAGCGCGTCCGCCGAGCGGCTCTTCGGGGTCCCTGCCTCCGCCGCCCGGGGCCGACGCCTGGTGGATCTGATCGCCGACCCCGACGATGCGGAGCGATTCGAGCTGAACTTCGAGCTGGCCAAGGGGCAGAGCCAGGTGGCGGTCTCGGTGCGCGGAACCGGGCCGAAAGGCTCTGCAAGGGTCTACGAAGGTACGCTCTCGTGGTTCGAGCACGACGGTCGCAGGCTGGCGGTGTTCGTTCTGGCCGACGCATCGGAGCGCATCGAAACGCAAAAGCGCCTTGCGCTCCTCAGCAACCGCCTGCAAGACCTGCAGCACGCGCTGGAGGAGAGCGGCGCGACGGTGTGGGTCTGGAGGTCCGAGGCTCCGTACGAGGCGGTCTGGTCCGCGGGAGCGCTCGGCACGCTCCGCGAGGGATCTCCGCACACTCTCGGCGACCTCGTGAGCCCTCTGGACCGCGACTGGCTCCTGGAGGCTCTGCAGAGGGCTCTGGCGGCAGGCGAAGGCCTGCTCACGGCGGAGTTCCGAGTCCGAGGGGACGTCACCAGGTGGGTCCATGCGCGGCTTGCGCTGCCCTCCAAGACCGGCTCAGGCGCGATCCACGGAGTCCTGCAAGACGTCACGGACCGCAGGCAGGCCGAGGAGGCGCTCAAGGGGAAGAACGCCGAGCTGGAACGCCTGCGCGCGCTGCTGGAAGAGCGCAACGCGATCTTGGCGCAGCAGAGCGAGCGCCTCGGTGCGTCGCTGCAAGAGTCGGAAGCCGCTCGGCGAAGGTTCGAGGCTGCGGCGATCCGCTACCGCCGGTTCGTCGACGGCCTCCCGGTGGCCTGCGTGGCCTGCGACGCCGAGGGAGCCGTCGTGGAGTGGAACCGCGCCGCCGAGCAGCTGTTCGGGAGGCGTCCTAGCGAGGCCCTCGGCCAGCCTTTGGCCTCGATGATCACCCAAACACCGCTGGAGGCGCACGACTGGAACGACCTGCACCGTCGGGCCTTGGACGGCGAGAGCTGGCCGGCCGTGGAGCGGCCGTTCCGCCGACCGAACGGCTCCCAGGGCTGGGCCGTGGTCGGAGCGATCGGCCTCAAGGATCTGGACGGCGAGCCTTCCGGCGTCCTGTTCGCCTGCTACGACGTCACCCACCGGCGCGAGGAGGATGCTCGCCGCGAGGCCAGGGCTCTCCAGCTGAACGAGCTGTCCAGCCGCCTCCTGGAGACGCAGGCGGAGGTCGAGCGCCTCAGGCGGCTGCTGGGCGACCGTGCGGACCGGGCAGGCGAAGGCGACCAGGCGGCCTGATCAGCGCCTGTCCCGCGTATCGCGCTCCCGCGCCTGGGCGTTTCGGATGAACGGGGGAATCTCGATCTCCTCCTCGTCCGGCAGGTCCACGCTCGGGAACGAGCGGACCGCGCCAGCCGCACGGCTCGAAGCGGGCGGCTCCGTCGAGGGCGCCGGCTCCGGGGACTTCGCGGTCGGGTTCGGGGCGGTGGCCCGGGGCGGCGCGGTCTGGGACGCGGCGGCCTGCGCGGCGGCCGCCTGCACCTGCTCCGGCGCGCCCGGAACGAAGCCCGTCGCCAGGACGGTGATCCTCACGCTGCCCTGCATGTTCGGATCCACGACGACGCCGAAGATGATGTTCGCGTCGTTCTCGTCGCACTGGCTCATGATGTAGCCCATCGCCTCGTGCGCCTCGGCCAGAGTCAGATCCTCGCCGCTGGTGATGTTCACCAGCAGGCCGCGCGCGCCGGCGATGTTCTGCTCCAGCAGCTGGTTGTTGGTGGCCGACTGCGCCGCCTGGATCGCGCGGTGGTCGCCCACTCCATAGCCGATGCCCATCAGTGCCGGTCCGGCGTCGGTCATCACCGCCCGGACGTCGGCGAAGTCCACGTTGATGAGGCCGGGGACCGTGATGATGTCGCTGATGCCCTGCACGCCCTGGCGGAGGACGTCGTCGGCGACCCGGAAAGCGTCGATGAGCGCCGTGCGCCGCTCCACGACGTGCAGAAGCCGGTCGTTCGGGATGACGATGATCGTGTCGACGCGATCGGTCAGGTCCGCGATGCCCTTGGCCGCGTGCCTCGCCCGCTGGCTGCCCTCCACGGTGAACGGACGGGTCACGACCGCCACGGTGAGCGCCCCCATCTCGCGCGCCAGATCCGCAACGATGGGCGCCGCGCCGGTGCCCGTTCCGCCACCCATTCCCGCGGTGACGAACACCATGTCGGCCCCCTCGATCGCCTTGCGGATCTCGTTCTTGCTCTCCTCAGCCGCCGCGCGACCGATCTCGGGGCGTCCGCCCGCGCCGAGCCCCCGCGTGAGGCTCGCGCCGAGCTGCAGCTTCCACGGGGCCTTGCCGCGATCCAGCACCTGCACGTCGGTGTTCATCGCGATGAACTCGACGCCCTTGATGCCCGCCTCGATCATGCGATCCACGGCGTTCGACCCGCCTCCGCCCACGCCGATGACCTTGATGGTCGCCTTCTTCCCGTTCTCCTCGCTCATAGTCCCTGGTCCTTCAAGATCGGCCGCCCAACAGCGACCAGAACGTCCGAATCCTATCCCGCCAGCCGTTGCCGCCGCTGGCCGGAACCAGCTCGTTCTCGCGGCTCTCGATGGCGAAGGCCGCCAAGCCCCACGCCACGGCCAAGCCCATGCGGTCGGCCCTGGTGCCGCCCAACCCCACGGCGCTGGGGGCGGCGACCGACGCCCGCGCTCCGTCGAACACGTCCTGAAACAGCTCCGTCAGGCCGTCGATCAGCGCGCCGCGGCCGGTGAGCACGATCGGCAGGCCGCTCTGCGCGCCGAAGCCGCTCCGCTCGACGTGCTGCCGCACGAAGCCCGCGATCTCCCGCATCCTGCTCTCGATGATCTCGCACAGCACCCTTCGGCGCATCGGTCGGAGCTGGGTGTGGCCGAGCTGCAGCACGTCCACGACGTCGGCCTTGTCCACCGCCGTCGCCCACGCCGAGCCGTGCTGCACCTTCAGCCTCTCCGCCTCTTCGAAGGAGGTCTGCACGAGCTTGCTCACGTCGGACGTGACCAGCTCCGAACCCAGCGGGATCGAGGCCGCGTACACCAGCACCCCGTCCGCGAACACGGCCACCTCGGTCGAGCCGGCGCCTACGTCCACGACCACCGCGCCCCGCTCCCGAGCCTCCTGCGAAAGGACGCCCAAGCCGGAAGCGAGGCCCTTGACCACCATCTGCTCCACGCGCAGGCCGTTCGCGCTCACCGTCCTCTCCAGACTCTGGAGCTGAGCCGACTGGCCCGTGAGGATCAAGGTCAGCACCTCCAGCTGGCTGCCCCTCTTGCCGATCGGCTGCTGGACTCCCCGCTGCCCGTCGATCCGGAACTCGCGCGGGAGCGCCTGGATCTGCTCCCGGTCGGGCGGGATCAGAATCTGACGGCTGTGGTTCACCACCTGGAGGACGTCCTCGCGCTGCACGGCGCGGCCGGGCGGGATGATGGGCACGAAGCCCTGCGCGGCGTGGCCTTCGACGTGCGCCCCGCCCACACCCACGACGAGGCTCTCTGGCTCCAGGCCCGTCTTCGCCGTGAGGCCCCGCAGCGCCGCCGCGACGGTCTGGCCGGCCTCCTCTTGGTCGGCGACGAGCCCCCGGCGCATCCCCTTGCTGGGCACCGTGTGATGCCCGACAACCCGCCACCCGCGGTCGGTGGGCTCGGCCGCCAAGCAGGTGGCCGACTGGTTGCCGAGGTCCAGCACGGTGACGAGGTCGGTTCTCATGGGGCGGGCGTTTCTGCGGCGGCGCGCTTCTGGCGGTCGCGGCTATCCTGCCATTTTGCCAGAAGCAGGCGCCGGATGAGGCTCAGGTTGGTGAAAATCCGACCGCCCATCACGAGCACCGCGGCCAGGAAGAGGTTCACGCCGATCTGGTCTCCCAGCCAAGCCATCCCAAAGGCGATCAGCACGTTGGACAGGAAGCCCGTCACGAACACGTCCGTGTAGAACTTCCCCTCCAGGCCGCTCCGGATGCCTCCGCACAGGGTGTCGAGCCCCGCGACGCAGCCCACGGCGAAGTACTGGGCGTTGACCGGCTCGACCGGCCCGACGAATCCCTTGAACCACACCGCGGCGGCGAACCCGAGCAACAGCGCGAGGAGCGGGAGGAGGATCATGGCTTGCTCTCCGGGATCTTCAGGTAGCGGAAGGTCGTCGAGCCGGTGTAGGCGGGCAGCCGCGCCCGCTCGAACTTCGTCACGGTGACCATGTTCGGGTCGGACGAGCGGATCTCGGCCAGCACGCCGTTGCGGATGTTCACGCCGCCGAACAGCGTGTCGGGGTCGCCGATGGCGCGGATGACGACGGGCGACGACACCTCGATGTTGTCCACCATGATCACCGTGCCCACGCACCGGAAGCTGGTCCCGGCCACCACGCGGTGGTTGTTCACCGCGATCGCCTCGGCGCCGGCGTTCCAGAGCTCGTTGACCACGCGCAGAACGTCCCAGTCGTGGATGATGAGGTCGCCCCCCGCGATGCCGGCGGAAGACGGGCTGCTGCTGTCGCGCAGCGTCACGGCGATGCCAGGCCCCTCCACCTCCGTGAGGCCGGCCCACAGCTTCACCTCCTGCAGGCTCTCGTTCAGGAGCTTCGCCTGGTTGGTCTGGCTGGCCATGGCGTTCTCGAGCTTGGTCTTCTCCTCCCGGAGCTTGGCGACTTCGGAGGCCAGCTTCTGATACTCGTCCAGAACGTTCAAGGTGGGGGTGTTGATGCGGCTCTGCTGGTCCGGGGGCAGCATCCGGATGCGCTGCTGACGGGTGTCGACGGTGATCCACGCCATCGTCAGCATGAAGCCGAGGACAGCCGCCAAGACGCTCACGGGCACCACCCACTGGGAGCCCGCCATGCGGTTCGCGAAGGGATTCACGGTTGCACCACCCCGGGGCGCTCGACGATCGCGGGCCGCGAAGGAGCCGTCAGGTTCAGCTCTCGAACGGACTCGAAGAGGCTCGGCCTCTCGGCCAGAATGACCTCCAGACGCTCGAGCTTCTCCTCCAGACGCTCCGCCGGCCCGAGGACGACCGTCGCCCCCGACCTGTCCCTCAAGGATACTGCACCCTGATAGGTTAGGACCACAGACCCAAGGTCCAGGTTTGGAATGGCGGCGGCCCGCTCGCACACCCACGCGACGCTCCGCGTCTCGAACGGGGCGCACGCGGAGAGCCAAGGACGGAACGCCTGTCCCGGCAGAAAGACCGTCGGCACGCCGCGAACCGGCTCGGGATGGAGGAACACGACGCCCTGCGGGTCGAGCGCCAGACTCCTCTGGGACGCGACCCTGGCCACCGCTCGGCGGTAGAAGACCCGCACCACGGCCCTCCCGAACAGGTTCCGGGAGACCGAGACCGAGTCCAAGTGGGGCGCGGCAGCCAGCCGGCTCTCCAGCTCCGGGCCGTGGACGAAGAAAAAGGGGACGCCCCGAAGCCCCTCCAGCACCCTGCGGATCCGTGGCTGGTCCACCGGTTGGGCGCCGAGCACCCGCACGCGGCGCGCCGCCATCGCCGGGCTGAACAGCAAGCCTGCGGCCAGGTTGAGGGCGAGCAACCAGCCGAGCAACGGCCGCGCCCGGATGCTAGAGCGCCTCTTTCTTCGACCTTTCGAGCGCATCGTGGATCATCCAGAGGCAAAGATCGGCGAAGTCGATGCCGGCGGCCTCGGCGGAGCGCGGCACCAGCGAGGTGGGAGTCAGGCCGGGCAGGGTGTTCACCTCCAGTACGAACGGCTCGCCGTCCCGGAGGATGATGTCGGTGCGGGTCAGGCCACAGCAGCCCAGCGCCCGGTGGGCGGCAACGGCAGCCTCCTCGGCGCGGCGGATCCACTCCTCGGGCATCCTGGCCGGGACGATCTCCTCCGTCGCGCCCACCTCGTACTTGGCCGCGAAGTCGTACGTGCCGGAGCGCGGGGCGATCTCCACCGGCGGTAGCGCCCGATCCCCCAGAACCGGAACCGAAACCTCCACTCCCTCCACCCACTCTTCAACCAGCACCGTCGTATCGTACTGGAACGCACGCCGGATCGCAGGGCGCAGCTCCTCCCTGCGACGCACGAAGCCCATGCCGATGGTCGACCCTTGGGCGTTCGGCTTCACGACCAGCGGCGGCTCCAGCTCGACTGGATCGTCCGGCGAGCGGAGGACGGCTCCGCAGGGCACCCGCAGACCCGCCTCGGACAGGATCCGCTTAGCCAGCCGCTTGTCCATGGCCAAGGCGCTTGCGGCGATGTCGGAGCCGGTGAACGGCAGGTGCAACAGCCGGCACAGACCCTGGATCGCGCCGTCCTCGGCGTTGGTTCCGTGCACGGCAAGGAACGCCACGTCCGGCCGCTCGGGCCCGGTCAGAAAGCGTAGGTCGCCCTTGCCGAGCAACAGCTCCGAGAGATCCACCCTCGTGCACTTCACGCCCCGACCGAGGAGCGCACGCTCCACGGCCAGTCCCGAGTGGAGCGACACCTCGCGCTCGGCGCTGTCCCCTCCGTGCGCGATCAGCACGCTCAAAGGTCGGCCCTTGCGCTCCAGCTCCTGCAGGAACTCCTCCGCGAACGAGCCGATCGTGCCGGCGCCCATCCCGACCACCACGTCTCCGTCGCGGGCCTCGGCCGCGACGGTCCTCGGCAGGAGGTGACGGCAAGGCACGTAGCGGCCGTTCGGCAGCAGCTCGGCGATCCGGGCGGAGCTGACGCCGGGGATCGGGTCCTCGCGAGCCGGGTAGATATCGGTGAGGAACACCAAGTCGGCCTTGCCGAGCGCCTCGGCGAACTCGCGGTACTTCCCTTGGGTCCTGGAGAAGAGGTGCGGCTGGTAGGCGACCAACAGCCTGCGCCCTGGATACGCCTCGCGGCACGCATCCAGGCTCGCCTCGATCTCCGTGGGGTTGTGGGCGTAGTCCGACAGCACCGTGATCGGCTCCTGCCAAAGCACCTGCAGGCGCCGCTCGGCGCCACGGAACCGGCCGATCGACTGCGCGGCGGCCTCAGGGTCCAGGCCGGCCGCGACGCAGGCCGCCAGAGCCCCGCCGGCGTTCAGCCGGTTCTTCCTGCCCGGAACCGCGAGCGGCCAGCGATCGTCCAGCGGGCCGTAGGCGACCTTGGGGCCTTCGAAGCGCTCGGCCACCAGGCGCGCGCCGGCGTCCTCGCCGCAGTACACCAGAACCCCGTCCGCAGGGAGCTTGCGGACGAAGCGCGACACGCTCTCCACGAGCGACTCGAAGGTGCGGTGGAAGTCGACGTGCTCCCACTCGAGGTTCGTAAGGACCACCACGGAGGGGTCGAGGTCGAGCATTCCGTTGTAGGCTTCGCAAGCCTCCAAGACCGCCCAGTCCCCTTGCCCGTCCACGACGGGTCCGCCGAACTCCGGCACGGCCGCCCCCACCACGACCAACGGATCCAGCTCAGCGTCCAAGAGGGCCCGAGCGATCATCCCGGTCGTCGTGGTCTTGCCGTGCGAGCCGGTCACGGCGATCGTGCGCCTGCCCTGAGCGAGCCACCCCAAAAGCTGCGAGCGGCGGAACAAGGGCAGGCCAAGCTCCGCGGCCCGGACCGGCTCCGAAGCTTCCAGCGGAATCGCATCCGACAGCACCACTCCCCATCCCGGCTCCAGTTCGTCGGCCCCAGAGCCGATCCGGACGGGAACGCCGCCGTCGCGCAACGCGCGCGTGGTCTCCGACTCCGACGCGTCGGAGCCCCGAACCGGCACGCCGCGCCTGCGCAGGATGAACGCGAGACCGCTCATGCCCGACCCACCGATGCCGACCAGATACAGCCCCCTGCACCGGCCGAGCTGCGTCGTGGGCGCGAAGCGGTTGGCGATCTCCTCTGGAGTCCTCATGGTGCCACAGCCTGGGCGGCCTCCACGATCCGATCCGCGATCCTCGCGGAAGCGTCCGGCAGATCCCACCGCGCCAACTCCTGGACGGCGGCGGACGCGTCGCCTTCCGAGAGCTCCACGAGCGCCGCTTCCAGCGAGGCGGGGGTGAGTTCCTCTTGCTGCAAAATGCGCGCGGCGTCCATCGCCTCGAACTCCCTGGCGTTGTAAAGCTGGTGCTGGGCGAAGGCGCCGGGATACGGGATCAACACGGATCGAAGGCGGAAGGCCGCCAGTTCCGAAAGCGTACCCGCACCGCTGCGACCGACGACCAACCGTGCCCGGCTGTACTCCGCGGCCATCTCCGCCGCCTCAAGGAACGCCTTCAGCTCGTACTCCGGCGGGAGACCAAGGTTGGTGAACGTGTGGAAGCAAGCGTCGAAGTTCGCTCTTCCGCAAACGTGGGTCCACCGAACCTGCGGCCTGGTCATCCGCGCGCCAGTGGCCAGGGCCACCTCGTTGATCGCCACCGATCCTTGCGAGCCGCCGACGACGAGGATCCGATCGGCTTTGGCCGGGTCGCGGTTGGCGGCGGCACGGCGCAGCTCCGCCCGTACGGGCATGCCGGTGCGCACCACCCGGCAGCCAGGAAGGCGGTCCTCCGCGGCTCGGAACACGGTAGCGACGAACGCCGCCCTCGGGCCGGCGATGCGGATCGTCCGACCGGGCACGGCGTTCTGCTCGTGCAGACCGTAGGGAATCCGGAGCGACTGCGCCGCCCGCAGCACCGGCGCGGCCGAGTAGCCCCCGGTGGCGAACACGAAGTCCGGCCGGGTGCGCCGCAGGGACCGCTTGGCCAACAGGCTGGAACGCAGAAGCCTCGCCAGCGCGCGCCAGCCCCGCGGGGTACGCAGGCTGACGAGCGGCTCCGCCGGAAAAGCCTCGAACTCTAGACGCTCCTTCCTGCAGGCAGGGCCTTCCTGCCCGCGCTTCGAACCCAGATAGCGGACCTCCCAGCCACGCGAGCGCGCTTCGCGGGCCACCTCAAGCGCGGGATAGACGTGCCCGCCCGTGCCCCCACCGGTCAGGACCAGCCGCATGCTCCACCTCCACCGTAGCCTTCTGCGGCACCGGGCGCATCGCCGCTTGCGCCAGCCCCATCGCCACCCACAGCGCGACGAGGCTGGACGTGCCCGAACTGAAGAATGGCAAGGGCACGCCGATCGGCATGATCAGCGCGTTCGCCATGCACACGTTCACGCACGACTGCACCCCGATCCACCCCGCCAAACCCGTCAGCACCAAACCGCCGAACCGCGTCGGCGCGCGCCTGGCCAGCCACAGCAGCCGCCAGACGATCGCCCCGAGCAGACCGATCACCGCCGTGGCACCCACAAAGCCGGTCTCCTCGGCGATGGTGGCCATGATGAAGTCCGTCATGGGGGCGGGGATCATCCGCTTGGTGCGCCCTCCGCCGGCGTCGAGCGACACGAAGCCGCCCAGCGCCATGCCGATCTCCGACTGCACGGTCTGGTAGCCCACGTCGTCCATGTTCGCCTGCTCCCAACGGTGCCAGTGCGACGTCAGGCGCTCCATCCGGTACGACTTGCCGGTCGCCAGAAGGGTCGCCCCTAGCAGCCCGGCGGCGAACAGCAGCAACAGCGACTTGCGGGACACTCCCCCGGCGATGAGTAGCAGGTACGACGCGGAGACCAGGACCGCGGCCGTGCCAAGGTCCGGCTCCAGCTCGATCAGCCCCGCGGCCAGCACCACCCACAGGAACGGCGCGGCCCTGGCGAGCTTCGGCACGAGAACCCAGTCCAGCCACCGGGGGAGCGGCGTCAACGGAATCGGGCGGTTGTGCCAAGGCTTCCGCCCTGCCAGCACCGCTGAGAGGTAGAGCAGCGCGCCGACCTTGGCGAACTCGGAGGGCTGAACCTGAATCGGCCCGAGCCGGACCCAACGGCGCGCCTCGTTCATCTCCACGCCCAAGGGGGTCTTGGTCAGGGCGAGCAGGATGAAGCAGCCCAGCCAGACCAGAAGCGCGAACCTCTGCAGGCCAGCCGCCGAGCGCCGCGAAACCCAGAGGTATCCCAGCAACCCGACGAGGAACCCGACCCCGTGCATCGCCAGCTCCCTAGGAACCAGAACCTGGCTCTTGTCCAGCGACCGCACGTACCCCGCGTCGACGATCGCCAGCGCCCCGAGGAACGTGGCGAGAAGAGCCAGCGCTAGCAGCACCGGATCGTGCCACGATGCCAGCAGCAGACCTCCGCTCCTTCGAGTCATGCCCCCAGCCCCTCCACGAGCGAGCGGAACGCCGCACCCCGCTCCTCGAAATCCCGAAACTCGTCGAAGCTCGCACAGCCGGGGGCGAGCACCACCGTCTCGCCGGCCTGAGCCTGGCCGGCGGCCACCCGGAACGCCTCCCGCATCGAGCCGAACGGCCCCGCGACGGTCGCGCCCTCCGCCGCGAGCTCCGCGCCGATCCTCTCCCCGTCCCGCCCGTACACGAACACGCGGCAACCCTCCGCGGCCGCGTGGCGACCGAGCTCGGCAAAGGGGGTCTCCTTGGCTGCGCCGCCCACCAGAAGCAGTTGCCGTCCACCTAGGGCGCGGCTGACGGCCACCGCCGCCGCGGGGTTGGTGCACATCGAGGCGTTGACGAATCGCACGCCGCGCCGAAGTCCCAGGTCCTCCATCCGGTGAGTCAGCGGGCGAAACTCGCGCAGGCCTTCCGCCGCGCGGTGCAATGCGTCCCGGTCGCCCGGCGCGAGCTTGGTCGCCAAGCAAAGGGCCACGAGGGCGTTGAGCCGGTCGTGCCCATGGACGATCGGAGTCTCCGCGATCGAGACCGACTCCCCGCGGACCACCAGCCGATCGCCATCGAGGTGGGCGTCTCCCACCTCTTCGCCGAACCAAAGAACCTCAGGTCCAGGGGGAACGCGGACCCACGGATCGCCCAGCGGCGCCACAGCGCGGTGGTCGGGACCCATCGCCGCGAAGATGCGGTTCTTGGCCGCCGCGTAGGCCTCCATCGTGCCGTGCCGATTCAGGTGGTCCGGCCGGATCTGGGTGATCGCAGCGGCCAGCGGGCGGAACCTCTCCACCGTCTCGAGCTGGAAGCTGGAGATCTCGGCGACGAGGACGTCGCCCGGCTCGGCCCGAGCCACGGCCTCCGTCAGGGGCAGTTCGGGGTAGCCGGTGCCGGCGATGTTGCCACAGAGCCACGCCTTGCGTCCGAGCGACTGGGCGCAGAGCCACGCCATGGCCGTGGTCGTGCTCTTCCCGTTGGTCCCCGTCACCGCGAGGATCGGCCCCTGCGCCGCACGATACGCGAACTCCACCTCGCCCCACACGGGCAGGCCCAAGCTCCGCGCCTGGACCAGGGACGGATGGTCGGCGCGCACGCCGGGCGAAACCACCCACGCGTCCGCCGGCACCTCCGCGACGTCCCCGCTCCAGTTCGTTCGGCAGGGGACCCCCAGCTCCTCCAGCGCCGCGAGCTGGCCGGCGGCCCCAGGGCCCTCGTCGACCGCGACGGGCACGGCACCCAGGCGCAGCGCCAGCCGAGCCGCGCCGAGTCCGGAACGACCTAGGCCGAAGATCGCCAGCCGAAGGCCGCGGAAGGCGTCCGTCACAGCACACCCCACCTCAGCGCGAGCATCGCCGCGATCCCCGAGCAGGCCGCCTGAGCGAGCAGGAAGGTCCACGTGACCCGCGTCTCGGGCCAACCCTTGTGCTCGAAGGCGTGGTGGATCGGCGTTCGCGGGAAGACGCGACGGCCCGTCAGCTTCACCGAGGCGATCTGGATCGGCACCGGCACCAGCTCCGCGATCAGCACCAGGCCGAGCACGCAGAGGGCTCCCCAACGGGCGGGCTCTCCCAACCCCGACGTACCGGCGAGCTGCACGATGGCCCATCCGAGGACCGCGCCGACCGGCAGCGAGCCGACGTCCCCCATGAAGACCCTGGCCGGCGGGGCGTTGAGGAACAGAAACGGCAGCATCGCACCCGCGAGCGCGGCAATCAACGCCGCAACCACCGGGTTCGCCCACAGCGTCGCAAGCAGGAGGAACCCGGGCGCGAGGGCGAGCAGCAGACCGCCGGCCAAAGCATCCAGCCCATCCGCGAAGTTGTAGGCGTTCGCGCAGAACAGCACGACGAACACCGCCAGCCCCACCCAGACCGGATCCCGCGCCAACGCCCCTCCCGCCGAAAAGGCGCCGAGGGCGGCCACCACCTCCAGCACGAGCTTCGGCACCCAGCCGAGCCCGCGCTTGCCCTTGAGAGCCCGGGGAACCACGAAGTCGTCCAGGAAGCCCACCAGCGCGAAGCCGAGAAGCAGGCCGATCGGCACCACGGTCCCAGGCTCGACGAACAGGGCCGCAAGCGCTCCGCCGAGCACGATCAGACCGCCCATCGTGGGCGTGCCCTGCTTCTTCTGATGGCCCTCGGGAGCGAACTTGCTGACCTCCTGCCGCGACTTGAGCGCGAGCAGCAGGCGGAACACCGGCGCCGCCAGCACCGCCGCCACGAGCAACGCGATGCAGAACGCCGACGCGGCGTCGCGCCACACGGGCACCACGTTCATGCCTGTGCCTCCTCGTCCGGGAGAGCCTTCTCCAGCTCCAGAGCCCGGCTCCCCTTGATCAGACAGACGTCGCCGGGGCGCAGGCGTCGCAGGAACTCACGGACCTCCTCCAGCCCTTGGGCGACCTGGAGACGCTCTTGGGGGCTGGGCCGGACCTCCAGCCGCTGGAACGCCTCGCCCACGAGCAGCACTCCGTCCAGGCGGCGCCGACGCAGATCCTCCACGGCGTCCCGGTGGGCTGCGGCCTCGTACTCCCCCAGCTCGCGCATCTCCCCCACGACGGCCAGCCTCCGCTGGGCTCCCGGTGCGCTCAGCAAGACCTCCAGCGCCGCAGCCAAACTCGTGGGGCTGGAGTTGTACGCGTCCAGCAGCAGCGTCGCGCCGCGCCAGGAGCGGACCTCCATGCGCATCGGCGGAAGCTTCACTTCCGAGACCGCGTCCATCGCTTGCTGGGGCCGAACGCCCTCGTACGAAGCTACCAAGACCGCCGCCGCGGCGTTCAGCGCCATGTGCCGCCCAGCTGCGGGCACTCGGCCGAAGAACCTTGCGCCGTGGCACACGCCCTCGATGCGGCACGCCTCCAACCCGTCCGGCTCCACGCCCAGAATCCTGCACTCGGCTCCCTCCGCGAATCCGAACGTCTGCGCCGGAGCGGGCGATAGGCCACGGAGCCGCGGTGCGAACGGATCCTCGTGCCACACCACCGCGAGGCCGTCGGGAGGAAGCACCTCCAAAAGCTCGCCCTTGGCCTTGGCGATGCCCTCGCGGCTGCCGACCATCTCCAGGTGCGACCATCCGATGTTCGTCACGACGCCGACGTGAGGCCGCGCGATGAGAGCCAAATGCCGGATCTGTCCGAACCCGCGCATGGCCATCTCGACCACGGCGTGCGTCATCGAAGGCTCGGCCTCGGTCCAAACCAAGGGCGAAGCGATCTCCGTGTTGCGGTTGCCAAGGGTCTTGAGAACCGGTCCGGCGACGCCGAGCGCCGCAGCCAGGAACTCTTTGGTGGAGGTCTTGCCGTTGCTGCCCGTGATCCCGACGACCCGCCCCTCGAAGCGATCGCGGAACGCCATGCCGATGCGGGCCACCGCGCCGACGACGTTCGGAACGAGAAGGCTGGGAACGCCCAACTCGCGCTCGGCCAGGGCAAAGGCGGCTCCGGCGGCGAGCGCGTCTGCAACGAAGTCATGCCCGTCGACGCGCTCTCCCCGGATGCAGAGGAACACGTCGCCGGGCCGCACCTGCCGGCTGTCCCAAGCGAAGCCCGTCGCGACGACGTCCGGAGCGAGGGAGCGCGGCACCCCTCCGACGATGTCCCCCAACTCGCGCGCCGAGATCGCCCTCACGGCAGGGCCTCCAAAGCCTCGCGGGCGATCTTCCGGTCGTCCATCGGGAACTTCGTGCGACCGATGATCTGGTAGTCCTCGTGACCCTTGCCGGCGATCACGACGACGTCGCCGGGCTGCGCCCGCCGCACGGCCTCGAAGATCGCCTGCCGGCGATCGGCGATCGTGACCGCCTCCGCCCCCGGAGCCAGGCCCTGCACCACGTCCTGCAGGATCCGCTCGGGATCCTCGGTGCGCGGGTTGTCGCTCGTGACCACCGAGAGGTCGGAGCGCTCGCTGACCACGCGGGCCATCTTGGGGCGCTTGGTCCGGTCCCGGTCGCCGCCACAGCCGAAAACAGTGATCACCCGCCTGGGCTGCAGCCCCCGCACCGCGTCCAGCAGCTTCTCCAGCGCGTCGGGCGTGTGCGCGTAGTCGACGATCACCCCGATCCCGCGGTCGTTGCGCACAGGCTCGAAGCGCCCGGGCACCGGCTTCGCGGCGCGCAGGGCGCCGGCGGCCTCCTCCAGCGTGTATCCCAGCGCGAGCAGCGCGGCCGCAACCGCGAGGGTGTTCTGGACGTTGAAACCGCCGCCAAGGCCGACTTTCACCGGTACCGAGGCTCCTGCGTAATTGAGCTCCATCTCGATGCCTTCCACCGTCACGCTCGTCGGCGTTCCGCGGAGATCGCCGCCCCGAAGGCCGTAGGAGATGGCCGGGTGGCGAATGCGGCCGAGCCACTCCCGACCGGTGGGGTCGTCGGCGTTCAGCGCGGCGCGGAAAGGCTTGGCGGCGGCGTCGGGCAAATCGGTGAACAGCCGCCACTTCGCAGCGGCGTAGGCCTCCATGGTGCCGTGGTAATCCAGATGGTCCTGCGTGAGGTTGGTGAACACTCCCACGTCGAATTCCAGACCGTCCGCGCGGCGCTCGGCCAGAGCGTGGCTGCTCACCTCCATCACGAAGCCGGTCAGGCCGCTCTCCAAGGCGTCGGCGAGGCACTGGTTGAGGTCCACCGCGAAGGGGGTGGTGTTCTCCAGCGTGACCTTCCCCTCGCCGGTCTTGTAACCGAGCGTTCCGAGGTACGCCGTTGGCACGCCGAGAGCCTCGAGCGCGTCCCGCAGAACCCAAGCGGTGGTGGTCTTGCCGTTGGTCCCGGTGACGCCGACGAGCTTCAGCCGGGAGGATGGATCGCCGAAGAACGCCTTGCACACGCGGGCAACCGCTTCGGCGAACGCGGTGCCCTCGTTCCGCACGAGGGCGGCGGCCATGCCAAGCTCCCAGGCCGCCTCGCAGCCCGCTTCCGAGTGCGTGAGGGCCGCCTTGGCCCCGTTCGCCTGCGCGTCGGCGAGGAACCGGTGGGTGTCCCCGCTCGGGCTCGGCATGCAGACGAACAGACAGCCTTCGGTAGCCTTGCGGGAGTCGGAAACCACGCCGGCGATCAGCGCATCCCCCAGGAGGCGGTCTGGCAGAACGCCTGCTTTGGCGATCAGATCGGAAAGGCGCATCATCCTGCTGGTTGGTGTACCTCCTGCGCCGGTCGCGCTGCGGATGGCCCGACCGAGCGGTCCGGCGGGATGCCGAAGCGCTGGATGATGGCCTCGGCGATGTCGATGAACACCGGCCCCGCGACGGCGGCGCCGTAGTAGGCCTTCTTCGGGTTGTCGACCATCACGAGGACCAGCGCCCGCGGATCGCGGGCCGGCACGAAGCCCACGAAGTTGGACACGTACCCTTTGGTCCTCGCGCCGACCTTCTCGGCCGTGCCCGTCTTCCCGGCCAGCAGATACCCCTGCAGTCGGAGCTTCGCGGCCGTTCCGTGCGGGTTCTCGAACACCGACTCCATGATCCGCAGGGTGGCGTCGGCCGCAGCGGCCGAGACGACGGGTCCAACGGTGCGAACCGGCATCTCCCGCTCGCCGATTCGGCGCACGATCCTCGGCCGAACCAACACCCCGTGGTTGCCCAGCATGGCGAACGCCGCCGCCAGGCTGACTGGCACGGTGCTGATCGATTGGCCGAAGCCGAGGGTCGCTAGCTGGAGCTGCTTGGCCGGCTCGTCCTTGCGGAAGTACCCCTTGGCCTCCCTCGCGAAGCCGATCCCCGGAGCCTCGAGCAGGCCGACCTTCTCCAGAAACTCCACGTAGCGCGGATAGCCCACCCTGAGGGCCCACGTTGCCGCCGCGACGTTGCAGCTCTTGGCGATGCCCAACTCGGGCGTGACCAGGCCGTGCGCGCTCGAGCCGCCATGCCGGTCGCAGGAAATCCGCCTCCTCCCGACCATCGTGGACCCGCCGCAGTAGACCGTGGTGCCGGTCGTGATGGCCTCGCAGTCCAGGGCCAGGGCCAGCGTGAGGACCTTGAAGGTCGAGCCCGGCTCGAACACGCTCGACACCGCCGGATTCACCAGTGCCGAGGACCGCTTGCCCGCGCCGGTCGGGTACGGCTCCCCGGGCGACCAGCTGGGCCAGTTGGCCATCGCGAGGATGTCGCCGGTCTTCGGATCGAGGACGACCGCCACGCCGCTGTCGGCGTCGTTGTCCTCGACGGCCTTTCGGACGGCCAAGGCCGCGGCGCGCTGCAGCTGCGAGTCGACCGTCAGGACGATCGGCTGGCCGTTCTTCGGTTCGCGGTACTCGCCGACCCCTTTGGTGAGGAACTCCCCGCGCCTGTCGATGATTCCCGACTGAAACCCGTCGCGGCCCGCCAAGACGTCGTCGAAGCCCTGCTCGATGCCGGCATCGCCCTTGCCTTCGCGCACATAGCCCACGATGCCCCCGGCCAGCGAACCCAACGGGTAGTGCCGCACTCCGCCGCGGGCCACCGAGACGCCGTCGGCCCGCCACCTGGCCCGAACGGCCTCCACCGCGGCCACCGTCGCCATGCCGATCGGCTTGCGCCAGACGATGCCCGGCGACCGCGTGCCCCGCCGCTGGGCCACCAGCGCCTGGATCTCGCTCGGCGCGATCCCCGTGGCCGCCGAGAGGTCCACGAAGAACGCGGGACTCAGGGGCACCTGGTTGCTGTTCACGCGGAGCTCTCCCGCGTCCCAGTCCTCCGCCAGCGGCAGCCCGTCCGCGCTGAAGATCGTTCCCCGCTTGGCTGGGAGCGTCTTCTCCACGAAGAAGCGCGACGACCGCCGGGCCTTGGCGAGGATCGCCTCCCTCTCGAAGATCTGCACGCGGGCCTGGCCCAAGACGGCCGCGAGGAACCCCGCCGCCAGCAGGCCGCTCACGATGCGCAGCCGACCGGGATCAACGCCGGAAGGCGACATAGCCGCCCCCGACCGCAGAGCTCTCCGCGTCCTGCCGCCCAACCTCGACGAAGCCGCGCTGCTTGGCCCAGTCCGTCAGGTACTGCGGCGCCGAGAGCGAGGCGGTCGCGCTCTGCAGCCGCGCCAGCGACTTCCTCGCGCCGTCGAGCCGCGCCTGCGCCTGCCGCGTCTCTTGGCGGCACCGCTCGAGGGCCACGTTGCCGAAGAAGTTGGTCGCCAGAACGGAAGCGATGCACACCGCGCACCAGAGGGTCGTCCATGGAACGATCCCGGACAGAGAGGCCGTCCGGGCACGGGCGCGCGACCGCACGGCCCCCGCTCCAGAACGAACATAAGGTACAGCGCTCATCAGTCCCCACCTCCCGATCGCAGCCGCACGGCCCGCAGCTTCGCGCTGCGGCTCCGCGGGTTTCGACGAACTTCCTCCGGGTCGGGCAGAACCGGCTTTCGGTAGACCGCCTCGAACCCCTCCTCGGCCAGCCTCAGGATCGCCCTCTTGACGGCCCGGTCCTCGCCCGAGTGGTAGCTGAGGACCGCGAGCCTGCCTTCGGGCGCCAGGCAACGGCCGATCTCCACCAGGGCGTCCTCCAGGCCCTCCAGCTCGTGCGTCACCGCGCACCGCACCGCCTGGAACGTGCGCGTGGCCGGATGGATGCGCGGATCCCGCGCCTTCGGCGGGATCGCCTCGAGCACGCACTCCACCAGATCCCTCGTGGTGCGCAAGGGCCGCAGCTTGCGCCGCTCCACGATCTTCCGGGCGATCGCCCGGGCGAACCTTTCGTCTCCATACTCGCGCAGCAGGTCCTCGATCTCCCCTAGGGCCAGCCGGTTCAGCAGGCTCGAGGCCGGCTCGCCGCGCCCCCGATCCATCCTCATGTCCAGAGGGCCGTCCTGCAGAAAGCTGAAGCCGCGGAGCGGGTCGTCCACCTGCGCGCTGTTCAGACCGAGGTCGAGCAGGATCGCGTCGGCCCGCAAGCCGAGGTCCGCCAAGGTGTCGGGGATCGCCCGGAAGTCCTCGCAGAACCACAGCTTCCGGACCGGCAGACGCTCCAGCCTGCGCTGGGCGTGAGCGAGCATCGCCTCGTCCCAGTCGAAGGCCACGAGCGTCCCGGCGACTCCTGCGGCTTCGGCCATCCGCTCGGCGTGCCCGCCGAGTCCTACGGTTCCATCGACAACGACCGCGCCGGGGCGGATGGCGAGCGCCGCCATCACCTGCTCCACCATCACCGGTTCGTGCCTGGGGTTCTTCGCTTCCATCGCCAAAGGTCCCGCGACCACCGCTCGCCGGGCGCGCTCCCAAGGACGCCTCTTGGGCTGCGCCCACACCGTGGTCCCGATCACGCTTGCGCCCCCTGCATCAGCCTCAGTGCCCTCTCCAGACGCAGGCGCCTGTCCTTGCCGTACTCGTCCGGGTTCTCCAGGAACTGCCGGTACTCGTCCTCGTCCCAGACCTCCACGCGGTCGAAAGCCCCGACGAGCTTCACCTTCTGCTTCAGGCGAGCGAGCTCCCGAAGGCGCTGGGGGATGACCAGCCGCCCCTGGGCGTCGAAGCGGAGCGAGTCCTGCGCCTCGCCGAACACCATCCGCTTGTACTCTTGGGCTCCGGCGTTCTCCTTGGGCGCCTGGTAGAGCCACTGCTGGAGCTCGAGCCAGTGCCACTCGGGCAGGATCACGACGCAACCGTTGGCGCCGAGCGTGATCGCGCAGTCGTCGCCCAGGCGGTCGCGCTTGGCCTTGGGGATGAGGACGCGCCCCATCTTGTCGATGGTTGTGTCCTCAGTCCCGACGAGGGGCTTGAACCCTGCCGGCAGCTGCCTCGTCTCCATCCCCATCGCCCCCGACCGCGAAGAATCCGAGGAGCGGCTGGACCTCCTGTCCAACCGCTCGAGAAACCTGGGTAGAGCACCCCGCCCTGCCCGAACGGCGTTTCGGTTCATCCTGAACGCCGCGCCGTCTGACCGGAATTATACGGCGGATTTCTGGTAGCGGGATGGTAACGGGATGGGATTTGACAACCGATTTTCGCAAAAAGTATCGAATGGCGACCCATCTGAAACAGACGTCTACTATTTCGTGCGCCACGGAGACGCCGACCCCGAGGCAAACGGAGGCGAGGGGGGGGTGGACCAGGGACTCAGGCGTTGGCGCGCACCTGATCGAGGGCGCTGCGGAACTGCTCCTCGTACAGGTCGCGGTAGATGCCGGGCCGCGCCACCAGCTCCTCGTGGGTGCCGGAGTCCACGATGCGGCCCTCGTCCATCACGGCGATCCGGTCGGCGTCCACCACCGACGAGAGCCGGTGCGTGATGATGAACGTGGTCCTGCCCTTCATCACCTGCTTCAGCGCGTCCTGCACGCGCGCCTCGGTCTCGCCGTCCAGCGCGCTGGTGACGTCGTCCAGGATGAGCACCTTCGGGTCGCAGACGAGGGCGCGGGCCAGCGCCAGGCGCTGCTTCTGGCCTCCGCTGAGCTTTATGCCTTCCTCGCCGATCATCGTCTCGTACCCGTCGGGCAGGCTCATGATGAAGTCGTGGAGGTCGGCCGCCTTGCAGGCCGCGATCGCCTGCTCGTCGGTGGCGTCACGGTTCCCGTACTTGACATTCTCCATGATGGAGACGCTGAACAGCACGTTCTCCTGGGCGACCATGCTCACGTGGCGCCGCAGAGACTCCAGCTTGATGTCCTGCAGATCCAGACCGTCGATCAGGATCCGACCCTGCTGCGGGTCGTAGAAGCGCATCAGCAGGTTCATCAGGGTCGTCTTCCCCGCCCCCGAGTGCCCGACGATGGCGATGATCTGCCCATGCTTCACGCGCAGCGTGACGTCCTGCACGGCGGGCTTGCCCTCCACGTACCAGAACGTGACGTTGTCGAAGACGATCTCGCGCTCGATCGTGCGGAGCGTCACCGCGTCGGGCTTGTCCTCGACATCCGGGCGCGTATCGAGGGTCTGGAACACGCGGTCCATGGCCGCCACGGCCCACTGAAGCGTGTTGTTGAAGTCCACCACGCGCACGGCCGGGTTGAAGATGAACCCGATGTAGAACGAGATCGCGACGAGCATGCCGGAGGTCATCTGGCCGCTCTCCACGAGCTTGCCGCCGTAGGCGTACACGATGCCCGTTCCCAAGGCCGACACCACGCCGGACACCAGCCCCAGGCGCCGGTTCAGGTGCACCTGCCGCATGTCCACGCGGAACTTGGCCCGGACGCTGGACATGAAGTTCTCGGTCTCGTAGTCCTCCTTCACGAACGCCTTCACGACCGCGATGCCGGCGATCTTCTCGGCCAGCTTGCCGAGCATCTCGTCCCACAGCCTCCGCTGCTCGTGGCTGACCTCCCGGATGTGCTTCAGAAAGGCCATGTAGCTGAGCACGTAGAACGGGATCAGGCAGACGATGATCGTCGCCAGGCGCCACTCCAGCCAGAACATCATGCCGAGCACCGCGGTGAGCGTCACCACGTCGCTGATGAACGTCACCAGCTGGCCTTGGATGAGACCCTGGATCAGCTCGATGTCCGCCGTGACGCGGGCCATGATCTTGCCGACCTGCGTCTGGTTGTGGTAGGCGAGGGACAGCCGGTGCAGATGCTTCCACGTGGCGAACCGCAGGTCGAAGCAGAACCGGTGGCCCAGCCAGTTCAGCATCCAGGAGAGCGTGTAGCTGCAGACGTTCCTCAGCACCACGATGCCCACCAGGGCCACCGACGCCCACAGGAGCATGCGGGGAGCCTCGACCTCGCGGAGGCGCACGAGCCGCTCGCGCTTCTCCAACAGCGCGGGATCGGGGTTGGGCTTCCGCAGCTGGGGTTCGATCGCCGCCAGCTCGGCCTTCGCCGAGATCGCCGGCTTCAGCACCACGTCGATCGTGTATTGGAACAGGCGGGGCGGCAGGATCTGGAGGACCGTCACCACCAGCGTGAACACGACCGCGAGGACGACCCTCAGCCGGTAGGGCCTCAAGAACTGCAGCGTCCGCCGAAAGGATCGCACGCCCTAACTTACAACCGTTTTGGTCAAGGATGCAACCGCACCACGGGACGGAGGCCCGATGGGGCAAAAGGGCGGGCCGCCGGCTTGGGGGGAGGGGGGATTGTGGCGGCCCTAGGGGAGGGGTGTTTGGCGGAGGGTGTTGAGGTTGTGCTTGGGGATGGAGGAAACCTATCTGCGGCGGTGGGCCATCGAGTCGCGGTAGAGACCCCACGCTCCGGCGATGGCTGCCAAGGCGACTGCTGCGGCGACGATCTCGTAGTTCATGGTCTCTGCTGGGCGGCGTCTCTCCGCCGACAACTAAGTGATTGCCCAAAGGGCCGGATTGTTTCCCGCCGAATCTACCGGGATGGGTCCAAGTCCGGCACCCTTACCGACGGGAAGGATGCGGGGTTTCATAATCCAACCGTGCTTTCCTCAGCATTCCTGCAGACCCTCGGCGAGCGCGTGCTGGTGTTCGACGGCGCGATGGGCACCCGCGTCCAGTCGCTCGGCCTCTCGGCGGACGACTACGCCCTGCCGGGGCACGACCCTTCGCGGCTGGAGGGTTGCCACGAGGTGCTGAACCTCACCCGCCCCGACTCGGTGGAGCGGATCCACGCCGAGTACCTCGAGGCCGGGGCGGACATCGTCGAGACGAACACCTTCGGCTGCACCTCGATCGTTCTCGGGGAATACGGCCTGCAGGACCGCGTAGCGGAGGTCGCCGCGGCGGCGGGGCGGATCGCCCGGCGGGCGGCGGACCGGTTTTCCACCCCGGAAAGGCCGCGCTTCGTCGCCGGCGCGCTCGGGCCGGGGACCAAGCTGATCAGTCTCGGCCAGACCGACTGGGACACCCTCGTCGGGACCTACACGGAGGCATTCCGCGCGCTCCTGGAGCAGGGCGTAGACCTGCTGATGCTCGAGACCTGCCAGGACCTGCTGATGGTCAAGGCGGGGCTGGTCGCCATCGAGGACGCCGTGCGCCTCACCGGCCGCGACGTGCCCGCCCTGGTGCAGGTGACCATGGAGCAGACCGGCACCATGCTGCTCGGATCGGAGCTCGCCGCGGCGCTGAACATGGTCGAGTGCTTCCCCCGCGTCGTGGCGTTCGGCCTGAACTGCGCCACCGGGCCGGTCGAGATGGCGGGCCACATCAGGTTCCTCGGGGAGAACTCGACCCGGCCGATCAGCGTCCAGCCGAACGCGGGCCTTCCGGTCATGGAGAAGGGCCGTTCGGTGTACAAGCTGACGCCGTCGGAACTGGCCGAGCACGCCGAGCGGTTCGTCGCGGAATGCGGCGCCGCGCTGGTGGGAGGCTGCTGCGGCACGACGCCGGAGCACATCCGCGCCGTCGCCGAGCGGGTCGGCGGCCGGCCCCATGGCAAGGCGGGCTACTGGCGCAAGGTCCGGGCCTCCTTCCCGGGCTTCGATTTTCGCCTCGGCCGGCCCGAGCGGGACGACGCCGTACGGCTCCAAGGCTGCAGCAGCCTGTACCAGTTCCAGCCCTACCACCAAGACAAAAGCTTCCTGATCGTGGGCGAGAAGACCAACGCCAACGGCAGCAAGGCGTTCCGCACCCTGCTCGGTGCGGAGAACTGGGAGGCCCTGACCGAGATGGCCCGCGAGCTGGAGGCCGAGGGCTCCCACGTGCTGGACGTCTGCACCGCCTATGTCGGCCGGGACGAGCGGGAGGACATGCGCCGCCTGCTGTTCCGCCTCAACACGCAGGTCACCGTGCCGATCATGGTCGACTCCACCGAGGCACCGGTCTTGGAGACCGCCCTCCAGACGCTGGCGGGCAAGCCGATCCTGAACTCGATCAACCTGGAGGACGGCGGCGAGAGGACCGAGAAGGTTCTCGGGTTGTGCCGACGCTACGGCGCCGCGGTGGTGGCTCTGACCATCGACGAGCGTGGCATGGCGCTGGACGCCGGGCGCAAGGTGGAGATCGCCGAGAGGCTCTTGGAAAGAACGCGCGCGCACGGTCTGCCCGATTGGGACGTGTTCGTGGACTGCCTCACCTTCACGCTCGGCTCGGGCGACGAGGAGTACCGACGGGCCGGCGTGGAGACTCTCGAGGCGATCCGCGAGCTGCGCCGGCGACACCCGCGGGTCAACACCATCCTCGGCGTGAGCAACATCAGCTTCGGCCTCAAGCCGGCGGCGAGGGTGCTCGTCAACTCGGTGTTCCTGCACCACGCGCTGGAGGCCGGGCTGACGGCCGCGATCGTCCACTTCTCGAAGATCAAGCCGGAGAACCAGATCGATCCCGAGCTGTGGAAGATCGCTTCCGACCTGGTTTTCGACCGCCGCGAGTTCGCCGAGGCCTGAGGCGTCAGTCCGCCCCGCCGAGCGAGTCCACCAGATCGTCCAGCAGGCCGCTGGCGCCGATCCGGAACGTCTCCGGCCGCAGCCACTCCTCGCCCAGCAGCGAGCGAACCAGGGCGCACCACTCAAGCGCCTGCCGCGTGGAGCGCACGCCGCCGGCGGGCTTGAGTCCGGCGCGAAAACCGACGGCTGCGTGGAACGCCCGGATGGCGCCGCACATGGCCGCGCCGGCCTCCAGCGTGGCGTTGACGGTCTCCTTCCCAGTGGACGTCTTCAGTAAGTCCGCCCCAGCCATCAGGCAGACCGCCGCCGCCCGGGTGATCGTGTCCGAGTCGCCCAGCTCGCCCGTGGCAAGGATCGTCTTCAGGCAGCGGTCTCCGGCGGCCTCGCGCATGGCACGGACCTCGTCGTAGAGCTCCCTCCAGCGCCCCGCGAGGGCCAGGGGCCGGCGGATCACGACGTCGATCTCGTCGGCGCCCAGCTCGCGGACGTGCTCCACCTCCGCCACGCGCGTGCGCAGCAGAGCCTGCCCGTGTGGGAACGCGGCTGCGACCGTGGCCACCCGGATTCCCGTGCCGCTCAGCGCTCCACGCGCGACATCGACCAGCGTCGGGTACACGCACACCGCCGCCACCCGGTCGTCGCGGCCATAACCGAGCGGACGGACGCCCTTCAGGCACAGCCGGCGAACGTCCTCGTCGGTGTCCGTCGCGCCGAGTGTCGTCAGGTCCAGGCAGCGCAGGGCGGCGCGGGCGTCCTCGCCTCGCGTCGGCAGGTTCCCCGGCACGGCCATAGGCCGCACGGACTGGAGGAGGCCTTCGTCGAACGGGGTTCCTGTGTTCGGCATCGGTGGGAGTATGGCCCAACGACCCCGACAGGCAACCTGATCGGCCGGGTTCTCTGGTAAACCTGCTCCATGGAATACCGACCTCTTGGACGAACCGGCGTGCAGGTGAGCGTGGCCTGCTTCGGCACGATGACGTTCGGATGGGATCCGGACGACTGGGGAACCACCGAGGAGGAGTCGATCCGACTGGCCCACAAGGCGATGGACCTCGGGGTCAACTTCTTCGACACGGCGAACGTCTACGCGCGGGGCACCAGCGAGCGGATCCTCGGCAAGGCGCTCTCCGGAGGCAGGCGCGAGAAGGTCGTCCTGGCGACCAAGTGCCACGGCAAGATGGACGACGACGACCCCAACGCTTGGGGCAACTCTCGCCGGCACATCATCCAGGCCTGCGAGGACTCGCTCAAGCGGCTCGGGACGGACTGGATCGACCTGTACCAGATCCATCGGCCCCAGCCCTCCGTGCCGATCGACGAGACCATCCGCGCCCTGGACGACCTGGTCCGCGCCGGCAAGATCCGGTATGCGGGCTGCTCCACCTTCGCGGCCTGGCAGGTGTGCGAGGCTCACTACGTCGCCAGGCAGCTGGGAGCGGCCGGCTTCGTGAGCGAGCAGCCACCGTACAATCTGCTCGACCGCCGCATCGAGCGAGAGCTGCTGACGTTCTGCCGGACCTACAACTACGCGGTCATCCCTTGGTCGCCGCTCGCCGGCGGCATGCTCTCGGGCAAATACCTCGACCAGAAGCCGGAGACCGGCCGGTACGCGAAGAGCGATCCCTGGAACCGTCTGAAGCAGGTGCCCCGCGGCCCGATGCTGCGCTTCCGCTCGCTCGCCAGCAAGGCCGGCCACACGATGGCGACGCTGGCCCTGGCGTGGGTCGCCAACCAACCCGGGGTGACCAGCCCGATCATCGGCGCGCGCAACGAGAAGCAGCTGAAGGAGTCGATCGCGGCCTGCAACCTGAAGCTCAGTCCGGCTATCCTGAAGAAGCTGGACGAGATCTTCCCGCCCGGCCAGCACTACGTGAACTACTACTCCGCGGCCTTCGGGCCGAACGAGCGCCCCTGGTAGGCAGCGAGGCAGGGAGCTGAAAGGAAGAGGGGCCGGGGCCTTCGCTCCGGCCCCTTCGTCGCCAAGCTTCTCAGTCTCCTCCGGGGACCTTGGGAGCGAGCGACCGCTTCAGCAGGCGCGGGGGACGGGGCGCACTCGCGAGGTAGCAGAGCATCGAGACGCCGTCGGCCCGGTCTCTGGGTCCGAGCACGCCGGTCCAAGCGCTGGCCACGGCGCTGTCGCCGAGCACCTCCGAGGGTGCCGCGGGGGTCTCCGAGGCTCCGGCGATCAGGAGGCTCGCCAGCGGGTCGTTCCGCACGAGCTCCCAAGCGCGGTCGCAGACCTCCAGGCGGGATCGGGGCCGGGTGGATGCTGCCATCGATCCCGTACTTCTCGCGTTGGCCCGCAATTCTGACGGCCGTCATAGCTGACCGTCCGCAAAGCCGCGAGACTAAGGGCGTGGACGCCTCGCGAACGCTGCGCGGAATCGCCGATCGGGTCGGGCGTTGGCCGGTCGGGCGGGTTCGCCGGGCGAGCCAGCTGTTGAGCTCGCTCGTCAGTCTGGCCATCGGCGTGCGCTTCGCCCTGTGGGCCGAGCAGGTCTCCTCCGGCAACCTCCATCCGAGCGTTTCGAGGCCGGCCGGCGTGGAAGGCTGGCTTCCGATCAGCGCCCTGGTGTCCCTCCGGCATTGGATCGCCACGGGTGAGTACAACCTCGCCCGACCCGCAGGGTTGGCGATCTTCCTGACGATCCTCGGCGTGTCGCTGCTCTTCAAGAAGGGCTTCTGCGGCTGGCTCTGCCCGATCGGCTTCCTCACGGAACTGCTCGGCGCCGCCGGCCGTTGGGCGCTCGGCCGCAACCTGAAGCCGCCGAAGGCGCTGGACTACCCTCTTCGGTCCCTGAAGTACCTGCTGCTCGGGTTCTTCCTTCTGGCCATCCTCTGCATGGATGGGAGGGCCACGACGGCCTTCGTGTACGGCGACTACAACGCCGTCGCGGACATCCTGATGCTGCGGTTCTTCACGCGCATCAGCCCGACGGCCCTCGGCGTGCTGCTGTTTCTGGCGGGGGCGGCGTTCTTCGTGCGGGGATTCTGGTGTCGGTATCTGTGCCCATACGGCGCGCTGCTGGGCATTCTCGGGCTGGCTTCCCCCACAAGGATCGTGCGGCGGGGCGAATCGTGCATCGCCTGCCGCAAGTGCTCACGAGCCTGCCCGGCGGGCATCCCCGTCGACCGAGTGGCCGAAGTTCGCAGCGACGAGTGCATCGGTTGCCTCGACTGCGTCGCGGCGTGTCCCGTTCGGCCCACGCTGGAGGTCTCCGTCGTCCGCCGTCGCTGGACCGTGAAACCGGTCTGGTGGGGTCTGGCGCTGATGGCGACCTTCTGGGGCGCGCTGCTCCTGATCCGCGCGTTCGGGCCCTGGCAGAGCTCCATCCCCAACGAGCGGGTGGCCCGCATCATGGCCGACGTCCGCGCCGGACGCGTACCCAGCCACTGAGGGCTTCAGTCGGCAAGGACGGTGTACGTGGAGAACGAGGAGTGCATCGGGGGTCGCTCGCCCCTCGCCTTGGCCTCCTCCATGTCGGCGAACGCCCGCTGATGGCCTCGGCGGAAAGCCTCCGACCCGACCCAGCGCTCAAAGGCGGATCCGTCGGTCCAGAAGGACACCACGAGGTACGGGTCCCCCTCCCTGGTCGGCTTCAGAACCCGCACGCCGAGAAAGCCCTCCATGTCGTCGATGGCGCGCGCCCGGCTGGAGAACAGCTCCTCGAACCGCCCAACGTACTCCGGCTCGCAGTGGATCGAGTTGACGGCGACGAACCTTGCGGCGGCGAGCGCCTGGCCGCTTCCCTGAAGTTCCTCCATGGCCAGAGTTATACCATGATTAAATTAAAAAGTCAAGATCATGTTCCGCCCGGCTCTGGGCGGTGCCGGAACGGCGAAAGGGGGGGCGGGCCGCGAGCGGCCCGCCCCCCCGGCTTCGCTTCCGTCCAGACGGCTACCAGGCCGGCTTCGGCGTGCCGACCTTGAACACCAACGCCCCGTGGCCGGGAACCCGCTGCCGCAGGCCGTTCGGTACGCGCCCCAGGTCCTTGCGCCGCCAGCAGTCCAGCACCCTCGGCGAACCTTGGACGCCGATCGACGACCAGGACACCGCGACCTCCTTCGCCGCGAAGTTCCGGTTGAACAGCGCCACGGCGATCGTGCCGTCCCACAGCCGCCTCGTCCAGACCTCCGTTCCGTCGCCCAGGTCGCGCTGCACCGGCGGCTTGCCGAGCGGATCCTGTTGGATCTCCAGAATCTCGTGGTTCATCAAGAGGTCCTTGGTGAACTCGTCCAGCTTGGTGAGGTCGCAACCGATCAGGAACGGTGCGGCGAGCATCGCCCACAGGCTGATGTGCGTGATCTGCTCGTTCTTCGTCAAGCGGTTGGGCCGGACGCTCGGACCCCAGCCGACCATGCCCACCACGAGCATGTCGGGGTCGTTCCAACCGCTCGGACCGGCGTACTTGGCGATCTTGCCCTGCGCGAAGCCGATGCCGGACATGCTGCCCCACGTGTCGGTGATGTCGCCGGTGGTGCGCCACAGGTCGCCCCCCACCAGGTTGCCCCACTTCCAGACGTCGCCCATGCCGTACTGGCAGAGGCTGTAGACGATGTCGCGGTCCACGCTGTCCAAGGCCTCGCGCATCACCTTGTAGGGCTTCTGAAGCTCCACGAGGCTGCCGTCCTTGGCGATCTGTCCGTAGGAGCACCAGTCGTACTTCAGGTAGTCGATGCCCCACTTGGCGTAGGTTCGCGCGTCCTGCAGCTCGTGGCGGTAGCTGCCCTCGTAGCCGCCGCACGTCTTGGGACCCGGCGAGGAGTAGATGCCCAGCTTCAGGCCGAGCGCGTGAACCTCGTCGGCGAGCGCCTTCATGTCCGGGAACTTCTCGTTGCACAGAATCTCCCCGTCGGGGGCGCGGCCGGCCTCCCAGCCGTCGTCGATGTTCACGTACTGGTAGCCGTGGCCCGCCAGACCGGTCTCGACGAAGGCCCGCGCGGCGTCCCTCACCTTGTCCGCGCTCACCGACAGGCCCCACACGTTCCAAGAGTTCCAGCCTAGAGGCGGGGTTAGCGCAAGCTTGCCCTTGCCCGCGACGATGCGGATCGTGCGGCGGTCCTTGCCGGCCGGGCCCGAGACCTCGACCTTCACATCGTAGGTTCCGGGCTTGGGCACGCGGCCGCGAACGATGCCCGTCGCCGGGTCGAGCGTCAGGCCCTCGGGCAAGCCGTTCGCCGAGAATCGCAGCGGACCCTTGCCCGTCGCCGGGATGCGGAACAGGAACGGCCTGCCGGGCGTGGTGCCCACAATGCGCGGCCCGTGCAGCTCCGTGCGGTCCCGCCGGTGGGAGGCGATCTTCATCGGCGGCTCCTCCGGCCGAGCGAGCACTCGGAGCTTGGTTCCGGCAAGAACCTCGAGCGTCGCTTCCGCCCAGTTCGCATGGTCGAAGTCGATGCCGTCTCCGGCGTCCGTGACGCGCAGCTCGACGATCCTTGCGCCCTGCAGGGAGACTTGGCACTCCTTGGCGGGCTGTCCGCCCCGAAGCACTCCGGAGCGCCATGCGGCCTTTCCGTCCTTCAAAACGAGGAACTCCACCGATCCTCGCGTCCCCACCTCGTCGTCCACGCCGACCTTGGCGCGGAACGCCACGGCCTTGCCGTCCGCGAGGACCGTCAGCGTGCTGCTCGCGTGGGTGCCCACGCCGCGCTCGAACCGAACGCCGCCGATGGAAAGCGGCCTCCCATCGACCGATCGGCTCTTCTGGGGCTGGCCCCACTCCTGAACCATCGCCTTCAGGTCGAGATCCTCCATCGGGATCGCCTGGGTCTGCAAACTGGCTGCGATCAACGCCCAATGCCACATGCCTCGTTCTTTCTGCGCGAAGGGCCCCGTTTCCTGTCGGCTCGCAGGCGCTGCACGCAACCTAAAGATTCAGCTTCCGAAGTCCGAAACCTAGAGTGGTTCCTCATGTTCGAACTCGCAGTCAGGCTCCTTCTCGCCGGGTCGGCGGTTCTGCTTTCCGGACTCGCCGTGCCCGAGGCGTTCGACACGGTTTGGAAGGCTTCGGCGGTCGCAGCCGCGCACGGGGCGATCCTCTACGTTCTGGACGTTCGGGGTCGCAGGAATCCCGGAGTCGCCGGAGCGGCGGCCGCAGTCGACGCAGCGCTGCTCGCGGTCGTGCTCGGCGCCATCGGGCGGCTGGAGGACTTTGGCTTCCTCGTGCTCGCGCCAGCCGCCTACGCGACGGTCCGCTTCGGCATCCACGCCGCGGCGGTCGCGCCATTGGCCGCGGCGGCGCTTCTGGGACCAGGCTTGGCGGCGGCAAGGGCCGAGCCATCCCCCAAGCTTCTGGTGCAGGCGCTGGCCGTTCTCGCCGTGGGACTGCTGCTGAACCAGCGCCGGGTCAGCGAGAGCGCCGCCTTCTTCCCCATTCCCGCGGCGCCCCCGGACGAGGACGGCGAAGAGCCGTCGGCCCTGCTGGAGCTCAGGGAGAGCTATCGCCAGCTGAAGGACCAGTACCGCAACCTCGAGGTGCGCGCCCGACGCGACCGCCTGGTGAGGACACTCGCCGAGGCCGAGCCGGCACCGGGCCAGAGCGCGGGCGTCGCGCTCGCCGAGAGGCTCCGGTCCGTGGCGGATTGCCGCTCGGTGACGCTGTACACGCTCTCGCAGGACGGCACGCGCATGGTGGTCCAGGCCGTCTCCGGCGCCCCCGGGGGAAGCCTCGCGGAACGCGCCGTGTCGGTGGACGTCCGGGATTCGGCGGCCGCGATGAAGGACAAGCTGCACCGCGCGCTCCGCTCGGCGTTCGTGGACGACGAGCCGCCACCCATGGCCAACGTGCTGCTCCTCGAGCGAGGCCGCGTGGTGGGCATGGTGCACGCCACCGCAGAGACGGAGGAGGCTCTGGAGCGGGCTCAGATCGCCTTGGAGGATGCCGCGCCCTACCTCGCCCGAAGGCTGTCCGAGGATCGGCGCCGCGCGGCCTTCGAGCGCCGACTCCGAGAGACGGAACTGCTGTACGAGCTCTCCAGCACGATGTCCGGCTCGTCCACGCCCAACGTGGCCGCCGCGCGCCTTGTCCGAGAGCTGTTTCCCGTTCTTGGGGTAGACCACCTGTCGATCCACTGGGTCGAGGACGGGGAGCAGTACACCGCGTCCCAGGCCGGAGCGCGCCTGAGGTTCTTGGACGCCATGAGCTTCGCGGGCGGCCCCGGTCTGGCGGGCTGGCTGGCGATCGGAGCGCCCGAGCTCGCGATCTTCGACACGGGCGAGGACGCGCGGTGCGACGCGACGGAGTTCCTGAAACGGCGCGTAAGAAGCTGCTGCGTGGTCCCGATCGCGGACGGCGAGCGGCTCATCGGCTTCGTGTGCGCGGCCTCGCACCGAACCGGTGGAATCCAGGAGTCCCAGGTGCGGTGTCTGCGGGCGCTGGCGCTGGAGCTCGGTCGGGCGGTCTCGCGGATGGTCCGGGGTCGCTCGGAGCCGGAAGGGCTGATGACCCCGGCCGAATTCCGCCGGGCCGCCGCCCAGTGCCCCGAGGGAGCGTTCGTCCACCTCGAGACGCTGCGCCAGGACGCACTCGTCGAGGCGTTCGGTCGCCCTGCGATCGAGCACGCGCTCCGCAAGCTGGCCGTGCGCATCCGCTCCCGCCTCCCGTCCGGCGGAGCCGTCTGCCGCAGAGACGAGATGGACTTCGTGGTGCTGCTGCCGGGCCTGAGCGAGTCCGCGGCAACCCAGTGGGCGAACGAGGCGGCGACCCACGCCTCCATGATCGGACTAAGGACCCCCGATGGATCGGCGCGCATCCCCCTGGCGGTCCGTGCGAGGGTCGCGCCCCTGGGTTTGGAGGAGGGCGCCGAGGCGCAGGCCGCCGCCGGCTGAGGCCAAACCAGCAACAATACCGGCAAGGATCCCCGCCGCAATCCGCTATGCTGGAATCGGAGATTGGGTTCCGGTTTGGAGCCCGGCCCGATGGGCCGACACAGGAAGGGAGCGTGACGAAGATGGCGGGGGACGGAAGGGCGAACGGTTGGAGGTCTCTGCAGGAGGCCGAGCGTCTTCTGAGGCTCGGGGAGCCCGAGCAGGCCCTAAGGCGCGTGCGGCTCGTGCTGCGGCGCGATCCCGATCACCTCGGGGCCTTGGAGCTCATGGCCAAAGCCCTCTGGGCTGTCGGACAGTTGGAGGAGGTCGTGCTCTGCTCACGCAGGCTGGAGAGCCTCTACCCCTACGAGCCCGGCTACTTCGTTACGGAGGGCGAGGCGCTGCGCGAGCTGGGGCGTCTGGAGGAGGCCAGGGCCGCGTTCCGTCGGGCGGAGGAGACGATGCGCCTCGCGGCGGAGAAGGCGGACCCGACCGGCGAGGATCGCCTGACGCCGACGCACGCCGTCGTCGAGGTGCCCGTTGCCGACGGCCTGCCCGAACCGGCCGACTCCCTGGCGGTGGCCCAGCCGCACAACCGAAAGGTTTGGACGGTCTGAGCCGTCTTGCGTGCGGGACGGCCTCTGCAGTATGATAGTGTTCGCCCGCGCAGGGGTATAGCTCAGTTGGTAGAGCGGCGGTCTCCAAAACCGCAGGTCGCGGGTTCAAGTCCTGCTGCCCCTGCCATTTCCCGCAACCGCTGGGTAACGTAGGCGCCGTGCCGCCTCGCTCCGTTCTCCTCGCCAGCATCGATGGATTGAGACCCGACGCCGTCACGCCCGAGCGGACGCCGACCCTGTGGAGCCTCCTCGAGTCCGGGGCCTACACCCTTTCCGCCCAGACCGTTCTGCCGTCGGTCACCCTGCCCTGCCACATGTCCATGATCCACGGCGTGGACGTCGGCCGGCACGGCGTGACCACCAACACTTACCAGCCTCCCGCGCGGCCGGTGCCCTCGTTGTTCGACCTCGCGACGAGCCAGTCCGTCCCTTGCGCGGCGTTCTTCAACTGGGGGCCGCTGAGGGACCTGTTCGCGCCGGAGGGGGTCGCCGACGCCGTGATCCACACCTCCTTCTCCGAGCCGGAGGATGACCACTTCGTCACCGACGCCCTGATCCGCTACGCCGACCGTCGCGCGTATGGTCTGTACTTCCTGTACCTGGGCCACACGGACCACACCGGCCACCAGCACGGCTGGATGTCGGATCGGTACCTCGAGGCCGTCCAGAACGCCGACGCCTGCCTGGCTCGCGCGATCCAGGCCGTCGCGGAGCGCCAAGGACCGCCGAACGTCGTGGCGCTGGCCGACCACGGCGGGCACGAGCGCGCCCACGGCACCGACCTTCCTGAGGACCTCACGATCCCATAGATCGCCGCCGGACCCGACGTGCCGAACCGGGGCGCCCTGCCGGATGGCGTCCGGATCTTCGACACGGCGCCGACGGTGGCCGCTCTGCTGGGCATCCAGGCGTCGCCCGTGTGGGACGGCCGCGACGTTCTGGGCCCCGTCACCGCCGTCGAAGGCTGACGCGGCAACGGGCCGGCAGTTCGTACAGCGCCCAGCCGTCGCCGGACTCGACCGGCCGCACCGCCCGGCCCTCCGCCGTCACGACGGCGTCCCCGAAGCCGACCAGGAGCGCCGTCGGATCGGTCCAGCCCCGAACCTCCCACCCGTCCTTCGACCGTCGCAGGCCCCCGAGGGCGGTCAGCAGGACGCCGGCTTGGCGGTCGTAGGCGCGGCTGGACAGCGGCTGGCCGATGGACCGGGCATGGACGGCCTGCAGCGTCCCGGGATTGATGGCGACCGGGTTCCCCGTCTGCGAGAAGAGCTCGAAGCTGTCGGGCAGCAGGCCGCGGAGCGGTCCGGCGTCGGCGCCGAACGACTGCCGCACTCCGCTGGCCAGGATCCCGTCCGCCAGCTTGCGCCAAGGCCCGCCCGGATCGATCTCGGCGAGGTCGTAGAGGGCGTCGGCATAGACCAACCCGCACCATTGCACGGGCAGGCCCATCCAGTTCGCAACCCAGTCGGTGGCCCCGAACACGGCGATGGTCGCGTAGAGGCCGACCGACCCGCCGGGGACGGGCTGACGGAGATACACGAACGGAAGACCCGTCCAAGCCCAGTAGCGCGCCCTCTCCAGATACTTCCCGTCGCCCGTCATCGCGAAACCCTTGGCGAAGCAGGCCACCGCGTGCGCGCTCGCCAGAATGTCCGGAGCGTGCAGGGGGACCTCCCACGTCTGGGCGCCGCGCGGCACGCCCAGCCCATAGGTCCGGTCAAAGCGACCGAGGGCTAGGAGGAACTCCGCCTTGAGCCGGGGATCGCCAGACAGGAGAACGGCCTCCATCGCGGAGTGCAGGACTTGGGCGGAGAGTCCGTTGGCGTGGTCCTCCCAGTGCGTGGAGGCGTAGTCCGGCTTGCCCGGCTGGCGGCGGTAGCGCGCGATCCCCCCGTCGTCGAGCATCGCCAGCAGCCGCCTGGCTTCGCCGCGGGCCGCCTGAATCTCCGCCGAGACGGGTCGAGTCAGCAGGCTCGGCGCGGGAGAAGGCAGGTGCCCGACCCTAGAGGCGAGCCGCCGGCCAACCGGCACCAGGTCCAGCGCATCGCGCGCCGCCTGTGTCAGGCGGGAGGCAAGCTCCGCCGAAGCGACCTGCCGGGCCAGAAGCAGCTCGAAGGCCGCGGCGTCGGCGCTCGGTTGCGGCTGGAACGAGTCCACCCCAGGCCACCAGGCGTGCCGGTACCGCGCCCCTTCCCGAATGCCACTGTCCAGCCACGCCTCGGCGAACCGCTTGGGGATGCCCGAGGGCGGCTTCGCCTTGGGCGCAGCGGGCAGGCCGTGAGCCAGCACATACCGCTCCAGAGCGGGGGCCACAGTGGGAGCCTTGCGAATCCACCGCAACGTGCAGGCGGTGCGCAACGGCCTGCCGGCCTGCATGGTCGTCGCGTCCAAAGGCATCAGCGAGCCCTCGTCCCGACCGATCGGCCCGTCCGCCGGCCAGAGGCGCCCGATCAGCGACGCGCCGCTGCCCAGCTTCCGGTCTGGCACGTCGAATCAGACCCGGGCGCCGTCATCCTCCCATTCCACGGACAGGCACCCGGCGTCCGTCGCCACGGCCGCCATCGGGATGGTGAGCTTGTGCAGGGCCGGCACGCGCCTCCTCGCGGCGGGACCGCGCACCGAGCGCTCGCCGCTGCTCTGGTCGGGCGGTTCCAGGTACTCCAGCCCCGGGAGGACCGCTTGGCGAACCTTGCCCGGAGCCAGCCACACGAAGGCTGGGGCGAACACGAGCGCCGAGTCCCGGTCCACCGCAATCGAGGTTTGCAACCGCAGCGCGCCGGGCTCGCCGGCTCGCGAATACCGCAGCGCCCACGCCCAGTTCGCTCCATCCCGGGTTCGGAAGCGGGCGACGGTTTCCACGGCGTCCCTGCCCGCCCTCACCTCCGGCTTGGCAGTCACCGGAGTCCACAGCGCGCGGTCGCCTGCCAGCACGCCGAGCCAAGGCTGGGGCCACCCGTGCGCGACCAACCGCCCGCCGGCCAGGAGCGACGCCCCGCCAAAGGCGTCCCGGGAAACGCGCAGCTCCGCACCGCCGAGGCTCAACCGAGCATCCTTAGGCGACGGAACCGGCGCTTGGACCTTGGGCCAGGCTGGCTCAACGAGCGCTTGGCGGGCGCGGACGCGCACCCTGGTGAGCACCAGCTCCCCCTTGCCGCCCGGCGGATCGAGCCGCAGGCGGAACCCCGGTCCGGTCAGAGCCGGCAGCGCCAGAGCCCGCCGGAACGGAACGTTCTCCTTCAGCCCAAAGGCCGTCGAGGCAGCCTCCGACGGCGGTTGGCGGTCGCTGAACCAGAAAATCTGGAAACGGCCTCCGACGCTGCAACGGCCCTCCAGCTCCAGCCAGATCGCCGTAGCCGCGAGCCGAATCTCGGGAGTCGCGAAGTACGGATCTTGGCTGGACCACTCGGCCCTCAGGCCGCCCGGCCCTGCGGGAGAGAGCCGGACCTCGTGCATCTCCCTCCATCCGCCGAGCGACAGCAGGTCGATCTCCGGCGGAGCGGCCCGGAGCGCCCCGAAGGCCGAGCAGGCGAGAACGAGGAAGGCAATCCTGTGGCGCAACACGCTGCGATCTTACAACGACCGCAGCGCCTCCTCCACCTCTTCGGCGTGGCCTTCCGGCTTCACCTTCCGCCACACCTTGCGAACGATGCCCTCGGAGTCCACCAGGAAGGTCGATCGCTCAATGCCCATGTACTTCTTGCCGTACATCGACTTCTCGACCCACACGCCGCAGGCCTGCGCGAGCTTCTGCTCCACATCCGCCAGCAGCGGGAACTCCAGCCCGAACTTCTGCGCGAACTTCTGATGCGAGGCGACGCCGTCCGGGCTCACCCCGACCACCGTCGCACCTTGCAGAGCGGGCATGCGGTCGCGGAAGCCGCAAGCCTCCTTGGTGCAGCCCGGCGTGTCGTCCTTCGGATAGAAGTAGTAGACGGTCGGCGAACCCAGGAAGTCGGTCTTGGTGCGCGTCTGGCCCGTCTGGTCCTGCAGCTCGAACTCGGGAAAGGGGCTTCCAACGTCGATCATTGCTTCCTCCACTAGTGTTCTTAGCGCATTGGGCGGGCGCGATGCGCCCGCCCAACTCCGTCCCGTCACCAAACGACGAACAATTCGGGGCTTAGGACCCGCTCTCCTGGTCGCCCTTGCGCTTCCGCCGATTGCGCTTGCGCACCAGCTTCGGGGTGCCGTCGGGGTCGTAGCCGATTCGGTAACCCTCCGGGATGTTCTTCAGCGCCTCCTTCAGGAAGTCGGGAAGCTCACGGATGGCCTTCGGTCGCCCCGGACGCTTGGGCATACCGGCGTCCAGCTCCGCAAACGCCTCGCTCGCATCGTCCGTCGGTTCCATCTCCTTCAACTCACGTCCTTCGATGCGGTACAGACCCGCAACAGACGGCAGGGCCACGAAGCAGTAGCGCTCCGAGGCCAAGCACTGCAGAGCCAACGAAAGCTCGAACCGCTTTCCGCCCACTCTGATCGAAACCTCCGCCGCCTTCTTCGGGACCCGCGCCCTCAAGCTTCGAACTGCGCTCTGAACGTTTTTGTCTGCCATCGATCGATCGCCGCCTCCTTGCTGCATTGTACACGAAAGGCACACCGGAAGGCGGAATCTCTATCCGCTAAGCGACATCCAAGCCGAGGTTGTCGATCAGCCTTACACTCCCCAAGCGCACGGCGGCGATCAGCCGAGAGCCGGGCTGCAGGCGGTCAATGGGTTCCATGGACACCGGGTCGACCCATGCCACGTAATCCACAGCGAACCCGTCCGACTCCAAAGCCATGCGGGCACGGTCCAGACTCGCCGCGAGCGAGCCGCCGGAGGCCGCCTCGTCCCTGCACTCCGTCAAGCGGCGGTAGAGGAGCGCCGCCCGCCGGCGCTCCTCGGGCGAGAGGTACTGGTTTCTGCTGGACATCGCCAACCCGTCTGGCTCCCTCACCGTCTCGCAGAACCTCAGCTCGACCAGAAAGTTCAGGTCCTCGACCATCCTGCGGATGACGGCGCACTGTTGCAGGTCCTTTAACCCGAAATAAGCCCTATCGGGTTGCACGATGTGGAACAGCTTCGTCACTACCGTGGTCACGCCGTCGAAGTGGCCCGGGCGGAACGCTCCCTCCCACCGCTCCGTCACGCCGCGCACCGCGACAACGGTGGTGCGGCGCGGATACATCGTTTCCACGTCAGGGGCGAACACGGTGTCCACGCCCACTTCCCGGCACAGCTCCAGATCGCGCTGCTCGTTTCTCGGATAGCGCTGGAAGTCCTCGTGCGGACCGAACTGCGTCGGGTTCACGAAGATCGAAACGATCACGTGCCCGCACTCCGCCCGCGCCTTCCGCATCAGCGAAAGGTGTCCCTCGTGCAGGGCTCCCATGGTCGGCACGAATCCGACGGTCGTGCCAACCGGCTTCGTCCACTCGCTCGGATGTCGCAGAACGTTCAAAAGCTGTTCTCCTTGGTCGGAAACTGCCGGGCCCGCACCTCGGCCGCGTAGGTGCGCAAGGCCTCCGCGGCGGCGCCGCCGAGCTCGGCGTAGCGTTTGACGTGCCGGAACGTCTCCGGAGTGAAGCCCAGGACGTCGTGCCACACCTGGATCTGGCCGTCGCAGAGCGGCCCCGCGCCGATGCCGATCGTGGGGATGTCCAGCCTGTTCGTCACCTCGCCGGCCAGCTCCGCGGGCACCAGCTCCAGCACGATCGCGGACGCTCCGGCGTCTTGGAGCCGAAGGGCGGCCTCCAGAAGCCTGGCCCCTTGCTCGCCCTTTCCCTGCACGCGGAATCCACCGAAGAGGTTGACGGACTGGGGCGTCATGCCGAGGTGCGCGATCACCGGCACGCCGGCGCGCACGATCGCCGACACCGCCTCGGGGTAGTCGCCCTCGAGCTTGGCGGCCTCGGTGCCCGCCTTCGCCAGGGCGACCGCCGAGCGCACCGCGTCCTCCACCGACGCCTGGTAGGAGCCGAACGGGAGGTCCGCGACCAGAAGCGGACGCCGGCACACGCTGGCGACGGCCCTCGTGTGGACCACCATGTCCTCCAGGGAGACCGGAAGGGTGTTGCGGTGGCCCAGCAGCACGTTCCCCAGCGAATCCCCCACCAGGACCAGGTCGACCTCCGCCTCTTCGGCGGCGCGGGCGCTGGGCACGTCGTAGGCGGTCACGCAGACGATCGGTCTGCCTTCGGCCTTGAACGCGGCCAGTCGGGGTGCCGTGACCTTGTCCGACATGGCCGGAGTTTACCAACGTCGGGCCCGCGGCTCGGCCAGCGAGACGACGACGGGGGACGGCCAGCGAGAGCCGGCCGTCCCCCGTTCGTCCACCAGCCCAGGGCTCAGCCTGGATTCTTCATCTCGGCGGGCATGCCGCTCGGGTCCGCAGCAGCTGGCTCCTGATTCGGAGCCCCCGCACCGGCTCCCGCCTCCGCGTCGCGACCGCCGCCCGCGGGCATCGGCAGTTCGCCCACGACCTCCTCCTTCGGCCCAGACATGGCGGTGAAGGCGGAGAAGCCGGCGGCGATGACCGCCACGATCACGACCACGATCAAGATGATCTTCTTGGTGCTGTCGTCCATGGCCTCAGTTCTTGAACTCCTCGCGGTAGTGGTAGAGGTTGCGGGCGAAGTTGGCCTCCTGCGTGGCGTTCCACGGGTAGACGGTCTGGTCGATCGTCGACTCGCGCGACATCGCCTTCACGTGCCCGTCCGCGAACCCGTAGATGGACTGGTTGCCGTAGGCGCCGATCGACATGCGGGCCGCGCCGGGCTTGGCCGAGCACCAGGTGAAGGACAGGGCCTTCGGGTAGGTCGGGATGCCACCCGAAACGATGCCTACCTGGTCGGTGTACCACCGGTAGTACGCGTAGCCGTTGGTGTAGCTGGCGGTGGTCCACAGCGGATACATGTGGATCGTCGCAGCCGGGGCGCCGACTTGGCTCTGCGTCAGCGAGGGCCTAGCCTGGGCGGGCGTCCACGTCGGGTGGTTGTAACCGTGCAGACCGAACAGGCGGATGTCGTCGTTGCGGTAGTGCGTCCAGCTGAAGCTGATCGGCTTGCCGTACGGCTGGTTGCAGTCGTCCCGCTCGTAGGGGTCCGCCGGATCTTTGAAGATGTCCTCGTTCTTGATGTACGGCTTCAGCATGTCCTCCGCACCGATCGCCCAGTTGAGACCGGTGGTCCCGGCGTCGATCTTGCTTCGGATGAGGTGGTAGTTGTCGTCGTTGTCCGGCAGATACATCTGCGCGGCGAGCAAGAGCTGCTTGGCGTTGGAGATGCCGGCGGTCTTCTTCGCCGCCATCTTCGCCTGGGCGAACACGGGGAACAAGATGGCCGCCAGAATCGCGATGATCGCGATGACGACCAGAAGCTCGATCAGGGTAAAGGCCTTGCGCATGAGTGGCTCCTTGGTTCAATCGTGACACGCACCGTCGCGTGGCGCGCAAGTCCATCCTAGCAGAGTTCGTGCCGTCTTGCAAGGCCCGTGCAATGGAAACCTGCGAAAACTGGTAGGTCCTGCGCCGAATCGTCGGCTCAGGAGCCCTTGTCCCGGAAGACCTTCAGCAGACGGCGCGCCGCGGCGAACGAACTCGTCCTTCCTTCGATCACTTCCCGCTCGATCGCCGGCAGGACCGACCGAACGGCGGGATCGCCGAAGAACTGGTCCTCCAGCGCGTAGCGGATCGTCTCCAGCATCCAGTCCCTGGCCTGCCTGCGCCTGTTCCGTTCGAAGTGGCCGTTGGCGCGGGTTAGCTCGACGTAGGCGAGGACGTCGTCCCACAGCTCGCGAATGCCGTCCCCCTCCACCGCGCTGCACAGGCGCACCTTGGTCGTCCATCCGCTGGCCGAAGGCGGAAAGAGATGCAGAGCGTTCTCGTACTCCCTCTTGGCGGCTTCGGCCCTCAGCCTGTTGTCGCCCTCCGCCTTGGTGATGGCGATCAGGTCGGCCATCTCCATGATGCCGCGCTTGATGCCCTGCAGCTCGTCGCCCGCCCCGGCCAGCATGAGCAGCAGGAAGAAGTCCGTCATGCCGTGCACGGCGGCCTCGCTCTGCCCGACGCCCACAGTCTCGACGAGAACCACGTTGAACCCTGCGGCCTCGCACAGCAGGATGGTCTCGCGGGTCTTCCGAGCCACCCCACCGAGCGATCCGCCGCTGGGCGAGGGCCGGACGAAGGCGTTGGGGTCGCTGGCCAGCGTCTCCATGCGGCTCTTGTCGCCCAAGATGCTGCCCCGCGACACTTGGCTGCTGGGATCGACCGCCAGCACCGCCACCCTGTCCCCGCGCTCCTTGGTCAGGTGGGTGCCCAGGGCCTCGATGAGCGTGCTCTTGCCCACCCCCGGCACTCCGGTGATCCCGACGCGCACCGAGGCCCCGGTCCTCAGCAGGCAGGCATCCAGAATGCGCTCCGCCTTCTCCTGGTCCTCGGGGCGAGAGCTCTCGATGAGCGTGATGGCCCGGCCGAGCATCACCCGGTCGCCGGCCAGCACCCCCTCGACGTACGCCTCGATGGGCAGCTCGCGCCGGCGGAAACGACCGGCCAAGGCGCGGTTCACGTTGTCGGACTGCGCGACGCCAGCCTGGACGGAGAGAGCGATCGGCTCGCGGCTCATCTGGGGAGAGTGTATCCCGCACCGGCCGCGGGCCGCCGATCCCCGCCTATCGGCGACGGCGCCGGGCCGCGCCGAGCACCGCCAAGCCCGTCCCCAAGGCGGCGAGGGTCGCGGGTTCCGGCACGGGCTCCGCGGTGACGGTCACGTTGTCGAACCGCCAGGTGCCCGTGGTGGCATAGCTGCTGCCGGACTTGGACGCCTTGTAGCCGCTCGAGTCGGCGAAGGCCGCCAGGATGCGAAAGCCGAATTCGCCGTTGCCGAACGGAATCCCGCTCAGGTCGACGGACCGGCTGAACCAGGTGTCTCCGGCGTCCGCCACGAAGGTCGCGGCCTCGGTCCAGTTGAGGCCGTCCAGCGTGTACTGGAACGACACCGTGTTGGCGGACGTGTTGCTGTGCCGATGATCCCAGGACACGACGATCGAGCGGTATCCCGAAAGATCCACTCGGAACTCCGCACCCGCCGTCCGGTCGTTCGTTCCCTGCGCGGGATAGCTCGTGGTGTTCCATCCGCGTCCACCGCCGAACCCCGTGGGGAACGACGCTGTGGTTCCCCCGACGAGCGACGCGGTTCCAGAGCCGACGGAAGGGGTGGTGACGTCCCCCTCGAAGTCCCACCGAACGATCGTTCCGGCGGATGCGGCCGCGGACAGACCGGCGAGCAAAGCGAACCCAAGCAACCTCATGCGCTCAGGATGCGACATCGATGTTAAGGGAAGATGAAGAGCTCGGGGCGGCCCGGCCACAGCCGCGCCGCCCCGCTCTCTGACCAAGGCCAGCGTCAGGAGTTCTCCGGCATCAGCAGCCGAAGGATCTCCTGCGCCGCCACCGGAATCTTGGTGCCGGGGCCGAACACCGCGGCGACGCCCGCGTCGAACAGGAACTGGTAATCCTGCTGCGGGATGACCCCGCCCACGGCCACGAGGATGTCCTCGCGACCCAGCTTCTTCAGCTCCTCGATCACCGCGGGAACCAGCGTCTTGTGCCCCGCAGCCAGGCTCGACACGCCCAGGATGTGCACGTCGTTCTCCACGGCGTTGCGGGCGGCCTCCTCCGGCGTCTGGAACAGCGGGCCGATGTCCACGTCGAACCCGATGTCCGCGAAGGCGGTCGAGATCACCTTCGCGCCACGGTCGTGCCCGTCCTGGCCCATCTTGGCCACCATGATCCTCGGGCGCCGCCCCTCCAGCCGGGCGAACTCGTCGGCCATGGCGCGGGCCTTCTGGAACTCGTCGTCGTTCGCCGCCTCGGAGGAGTACACGCCGGACACGCTGGCGATGTTCGCCGTGTAGCGGCCGAACACCCTCTCCATCGCCATGCTGATCTCGCCGAGGGTGGCACGCGCTCGGGCGGCCTCCACAGCCAGCTCCAGCAGGTTGCCCTCGCCGGTCTCGGCGCAGCGCGTGATGGCGTTCAGCGCGGCCTCGACGCGGGCGGCGTCGCGGCTGGCCTTCACCTGGTTGAGCCGGCGGATCTGGTTCTCCCGCACGGCGGTGTTGTCGACCTCCAGCACCTCGATCGGCTCCTCGCGGTCGAGTCGGTACCGGTTGGCTCCGACGATCACGTCGCGCCCGGTGTCGATGAGGGCCTGCCGGCGCGCGGCCGCCTCCTCGATGCGGAGCTTGGGCAACCCCTGCTCGATGGCCTTGGCCATGCCGCCGAGCTCCTCGACCTCCTGGATCAGCGCCCAGGCGCGGCGGGCCAGCTCGTGCGTCAGACGCTCCACCGTGAACGAGCCGCCCCACGGGTCGACTACCCGGCAGATTCCGGTCTCCTCCTGCAGGAAGATCTGGGTGTTCCGAGCGATGCGCGCCGAGAATTCCGTCGGGAGGGCGATGGCCTCGTCCAACGCGTTGGTGTGCAGCGACTGCGTGTGGCCCATGGCCGCCGCAAGCGCCTCAATGCAGGTTCGCGCGACGTTGTTGAACGGGTCCTGCTCGGTGAGGCTCCAGCCCGACGTCTGGCTGTGCGTGCGCAGCGCCATGGACTTCGGGTTCTTCGGGCTGAACGACTTCACGATCTTCGCCCAGAGGAGCCGGCCGGCCCGCATCTTGGCGATCTCCATGAGGTGGTTCATGCCGATGCACCAGAAGAAGCTCAGACGCGGCGCGAAGTCGTCGATCGCCAGTCCGGCCTGGATGCCGGCCCGCAGGTACTCCAGACCGTCGGCCAGCGTGTAGGCCAGCTCCAGGTCCAGCGTGGCCCCCGCCTCCTGCATGTGGTAGCCGCTGATGCTGATGCTGTTGAACTTCGGCATCTTCTCGGCGCAGTAGCGGAAGATGTCCGAGATGATGCGCATCGACGGCTGGGGAGGATAGATGTAGGTGTTCCGGACCATGAACTCCTTCAGAATGTCGTTCTGAATGGTTCCGGACAGCTTCTCGGGCGGGACGCCCTGCTCCTCGGCCGCGACGATGTAGAACGCCATGACCGGAATCACGGCCCCGTTCATGGTCATCGACACCGACATCTGGTCCAGCGGGATCTGGTCGAAGAGGATCTTCATGTCCTCGACGGTGTCGATCGCCACGCCGGCCTTGCCGACGTCGCCGACCACGCGGGGGTGATCCGAGTCGTAGCCTCGGTGCGTGGCGAGGTCGAACGCCACCGAGAGGCCCTTCTGGCCGGCCGCCAGGTTGGCTCGGTAGAACGCGTTCGAATCCTCGGCGGTGGAGAACCCGGCGTACTGGCGGATGGTCCACGGCCGCAGGGCGTACATGGTGGAGTACGGGCCGCGCAGGTACGGCGGGATGCCTGCCGCGTAGTCCAGGTGCCCCACGCCGTCGAGGTCCGCGGGGATCGAGAACGGTTGGACCGCGATCCCCTCGGGGCTGAGCCAAGGCTCCCCGCGATCCACCTGCCCCGAACCCGCCGGCTCGGGAAGTTCGAGTTCCAAGTTCGCGAAATCGGGTCTCATTGTTCAGCCTCTCTCCGTTGTGGCGGTTGGGCAGAGCCTCCGCTGGAAGCGCCGCAGCGTGTCCAGGGCGTTGGCGCGCACGTGCACGAACTCGTCGAAGCCAGCCTGCCGGAGCGTCTCCACGAGGTCCTGCGGGTAGCCCGCGAGCACCAGCATCGGCCTGGGGGTCGCCTTCGAGACGGCCTCGGCCAGCTGCGGGCCGTAAGTCGCGTACTCCTCGTCGCTGCTGCAGAGCACCACGGCGTCGGCGCCGGCGTCCAGGGCGTCCTTCAGCCCCGACTCCACGTCCGTCGCGCCCGGCCCCTCCACGATCTGGAAGCCCGCGCAGCCCAGCAGGTTCAGCACGAAGTTGGCCCGCGCCTTGCGCATGGCTAGGTTGCCGATCGTGAGCAGGTAGACCAGCGGCCGCTTCGCGCCTTCCCGGACCGCTCGCTCGACGCCCAGGCGCACCTCCTCGAACGGCTCCGCCGCCCGATAGGGCCTCAGCGGCTCGAACGTCGGCGACTCAGGAACCGGGCAGAGCGACGCCGGCTTCGGCTCGGGCTTGGCCACCTGCTCGAGCATCGTCTCCTTCAGGTTCGGGTAGTTGTTCGTTCCGACGAGCACGATCCGCCGCTGGGCGACCTGATCCTCCTTCTCGGCGCGGGCCTCGGCCACCCTCTTCTGGATGGTGCCGGCCTCAAGAGCCTTGATGCACCCGCCCTCGGCCTCGATCTCCTGGAACAGGCGCCAGGCCTGCCGGGCGAGCTGCTCGGTGAGCCACTCCACGTAGTAGCTCCCTCCAGCGGGATCCTGAACCTTGCCGAACCGGGCCTCCTCGCGGGCAAGAATCTGCGTGTTCCGGGCCAGCCGCTGGGCGAAGTCCGACGGCGACTCGTACGGCATGTCGAACGGCGTCACCGAGATCGAGTCCGCTCCGCCGATGGCCGCCGCCAGCGTCTCCGTGGTGGCCCGCAACAGGTTCACGTACGGGTCGAAGATCGTCTTGTTCCAGAGGCAGGTCCTCGCGTGCAGGCTCGCCCGCCGCGACTCCTCCGGCACGCCGAAGGCGGCCGTCATCCGATCCCACAGCACGCGCAGCGCGCGGAGCTTGGCAACCTCGAAGAAGAAGTTCGGCCCGATCGCGACCTCCACGCGGATCGCCGACGCGGCCTGCGCCGGGTCTTCGGCGGCGGCCAGGTACTCGGCTCCTGCCGCGAGCGCGAAGGCCAGCTCTTGGACCGTGGTGCCGCCGCTCTCCAGGATCAGGCCCGAATGGACCTCCAAAGCTTTGACCTTTGGAAGCCTGCGCATCGCGGCCACGTGCGCCCGCAGGTCCTGCCGGAAGTCGTCCATGCCCTTGAACGGGCGCGCGCCCAGCGCGAAGTCCGCGATCGGGTCATAGGCGACCGCGCCCCGCACGGCCGCAGGATCGAATCCCAGGCGCTCGACCTCGCTCGCGAACCACACGGCGACCTGGTCCGACAGGCTGCCGGCCTCCCAGTCGACGGGGGCGGCGGTGGGGTCGATGCCGTCCATGGCGGACGCGAGGTCGGACGGAGTCTGCAGGTACACGCCTGCGCAGCCGCCCGCCACCGGCTGGGTCAGGAAGGCCACTCCCTCGGCTCCGCGCATCAGCGCGTCCTTCGCCTTGCGGTTGGCCTCCTTGGGGTCCTGGGCGCAAACGTCCTGGCGGATGGTCCATCCCAAGCCCCCGCGCTCGGCGCCCCTGCAGAACGGCTCCTCGCCCGGCAGGCTGGCCCACAGCGGCCGGAGCGCCGACACGTCCTCCCTTCGGTAGAACGGCTTGACGCGGATGCGCTCGGGACTCTTCCAGACCAGTCTCTTCTCGAAGTCGGCGCCCTTCAGGTCCTTCTGGATCTCGGCCAGCCACGCCTCCGTCGGGACGGGAGGGAACTCTTCGAACAGCTTCTCGGGAACCTTGGTCGGATCGCTCATCGCATCACCCCCGTGTGGACGGGTCCTCCACGATCTCGTACAGCACGCCGAAGGGGGCGTCCTCGCGCGATTTCGGATGGATGAAGAAGATCGTGGTGCCCCGGGATCCGGGGCCGGGCGCGTCCGAGGTCATGCGGAAGCCTTTGGCCTTCAGGGCGTCGAAGGCGACCTGGGCGTTGCGCACGCGGAACGCGATGTGCTCGACCCCGCCCCGTCCGTCGCGCTTGGCGATCGCCTTGGCGACGGGCGAGTCGTCCGAGGTCGGCTCGAGCAGCTGGATCAGATTCGGACCCTCGCCGATCTGAAGCAGGACTTCGCGGACCAGGTGCGGCGCGGGAACCTCCTCCCGGTGCAGGACCTTGAAGCCCAGCATCTCGTAGGCGGCGACCATCGCGTCCAGCTGGCCAGCCGGCACCGAGATCGCCACATGGTCGATGAACAGGAATCCCGGGATCTCCTCGGGTCTGACAGACTGATGCTCACTCATCGTGCAAACCTCCGAACCCCGCTGGGGTTCCGGTCGTGGGGCTCCGGTTGGGGACCCTCCTCGTGGAGGCGGCCCGTCCGACTGGACGGGCCGCCTTCTCCTCACTCGGCTTCGTCCAGCTCGACGAGGGCCTGGTTGACCTTCACGGCATCGCCGGGCTTGACGTGCACCGCCTTCACCGTGCCCGCGAACGGGGCCTGGATGTTGGTCTCCATCTTCATCGCTTCGATGATGATGAGGGTCTGGTCCGCCTCCACCTTCTGCCCCGGTTCCACCAGGACCTTCCAGATGTTGCCAGCCAAGGGGCTGGTGACGGTGCCCTTGCCTGCGGGGGCCGCCGGTGCGGCAGGCCTCGGCGCCGCAGGGGCGGGGCCAGAAGCCCGGGCGGAGCGCCCGCCCGAGGTCCTCCTCGCGGCGGGGCCGGGCGGCAGGGGCATGTAGAAGTCCTCCGCACCCTCGACCACCTCGACGGTGACTTCGTACGTCTTGCCTTCGACTTCGACTTTCAGTTTCATCGTTGCTTCCTCGGGTTCGGCGTCACCAGTCCTGCGAGAAGCGCAGGTGGGAGCGCTGGATGGAGATGCGGCCCTGCGTGCCCCACAGGTTCGTGTGGCCCGGCTGGACGATCGCGATGTCGCGGATCTTCACGGGCCTGCCGAAGACCGTGGCCAGCGCGGCGAAGATCACTGCCAAGTGGTCCTCCGGCACCTCGTCCTTCTGGGCGGGGGCCTCCGGCTTCGCGGCCTTCGTGGGCTCCGGAGCCTGGACCGCCGCGGGCGACACGGGCGCCGGCGCGACGGGAGCGGCCGCGGCAGGAGCCGCGGCCATCCGGGACTGGATGCGGCTCCAGACGCTCTCCGCGATCTCGTCCGCGAGGGGGCCGTCCTTGAGCTGCTCGCGCAGGGCCTTGACGACCTCCTCGACGATTTCCGGAACGATCGACTTCAGATCCATGGTTCCTCTCCGCTCAGAGCGGGATCAGACCGTGCTTCTTGCTCGGGCGCATGCCGCGCTTGGTCTCCAGAGCCTCCAGCGCGCGCGCCAGATAGCGGCGCGTCTCGGCGGGATCGATGATGTCGTCCACCAAGCCCCGCGAGGCTGCCAGATACGGGTTGGCGAACTTCTCCCGGTACTCCTGGATCTTCTGCTGGCGCATCGCGGCGGGGTCCTCGGCGGCCTTGATCTCCTTGCGGAAGACGATCTCGGCCGCACCCTCGGCGCCCATCACCGCGATCTCCGCGCACGGCCAGGCGTACACGCGGTCCGCGCCGAGGTCCTTGGCGCACATCGCCAGGTAGCCGCCGCCGTAGGCCTTGCGGAGCACCACCGTCAGCTTCGGCACCGTCGCCGCGGAATAGGCGAACAGCATCTTGGCGCCGTGCCGGATGATTCCGCCGTACTCCTGGTCCACGCCCGGCAGGAACCCGGGCACGTCGACCAGCGTGACGAGCGGGATGTTGAACGCGTTGCAGAACCGGATGAACCGAGCCGCCTTGTCCGACGAGTTGACGTCCAGCACGCCCGCCAAAACCTTGGGCTGGTTGGCGATGATGCCGATCGTGCGCCCGGTGAGCCTGCCGAAGCCGATCACGATGTTCTGCGCGTACTTCGGCTGGATCTCCATGAAGTCCCCGTCGTCGACGATCCCGTCGATCACGTCGTGGACGTCGTAGGCCTTCTTGGGGTCGTCCGGGATGATCTCCCGCATCGCCGGATTGGGCGCGATGCTGTACTGGCCGGGGATCGTGGGCGGATCCTCCAGGTTGTTCGACGGCAGGTAGCTGAGCAGCCTCTGGCAGATCTCGATGGCCTCCTCGTCGTTCTCGGCCTCGAAGTGCACCACGCCGGAGTAGCCCATCTGGGCGTCCACTCCGCCCAGGTCCTCCGCGCTGACCTCCTCGCCGGTCACCTGCTTGATCACTTGCGGACCGGTGATGAACATCTGCGCTTGGCGGGTCTGGATGATGAAGTCGGTCAGCGCCGGGCTGTAGGCGGCTCCGCCGGCGCACGGGCCGCAGATCAGCGAGATCTGGGGCACCACGCCGCTCAGCTCGACGTTCGCGTAAAACACCCGGCCGTAACCGCCGAGGCTGTCGACGCCCTCCTGAACGCGGGCCCCGCCGGAGTCGTTGATGAAGATGAACGGCGTGCCGGTCTTGAGCGATGCCTGCATCGCCTCGACGATCTTGTTGCAGTGGATCTCGCCCGCGGAGCCGCCGAACACGGTGAAGTCCTGGCTGGCGACGTGCACGAGGCGTCCGTCAACCTTGGCGGCGCCGGTCACGACGCCGTCCGCCGGCAGCTCCTGCTGGTCCATGCCGAAGTTCGTGCACCGATGGCGCGCGAACAGGGAGAACTCTTGGAACGAGTCCGGATCGATCAGCCTCTCCAGTCGCTCGCGCGCCGTGAGCTTGCCCTGCTGGTGCTGCTTCTCGATACGCTCCGGACCGCCGCCCTGGTACAGCCTCTCTCTCTTCTCCTGGAGTTCGGCGAGCTTCTCTCTCATGCCCATGTGGGTCACCTTCCTGGGGCTCGGCCGCAACGATCGATCTGCGGGCTCAAGTCGCTCGCGCGCGGGTTCCGCGTACTTTGGCCCGGCTCCGAGATCGATTCCGATGATTTGGACGAACCGGCCCGACGCCCGGTCGGAAGGATACCTTGGGGCTTTCGACCTTCGCTCGCCGGGCGAGCTACTTTTTAAACCACAGTTGAACCGCCACGAGCAGCAGGAGGATCGCGAACGAGCGCCGCAGGGCGACCTCCGGGAGGCTCAGCGCGACGCGCGAGCTGAAGAACGAGCCGACCAGAAAGCCGGCCACGATCAGCGCCGCCACGCGGAGGTCGACGGTCTGCTCCTTCCAGTAGTTCATCAGGGCCGGAAGACCGATCGGTAGCAGCATCGCCGCCAAGGACGTCCCCTGCGCCTTCTTCTGGCTGAAGCCCAACACCAAGGTCATCGCCGGGATCATCACGATCCCGCCGCCGATCCCGAACAGACCCGCCAGGCCTCCCGCCGCCAAACCGATCACGACCGCAACAACCGTCTCGAACATGGCTCCGTGCATTATGGACGTCCGCAGGATTCCGCGCTCCGAGCGTCGAACTAGGAAGGCATGACGCGCGTGGGACTCCTCGGAGCCGGCGGCATGGGTTCGGTGCACGCCGCCCAGTACGCCAAGATGACCGACGTCGAGCTGCGGTTCTTCGACCCGCGGCCCGACCAGGCGGAGCGCTTCCAATCCCGCTTCCACGCCGAACCATGCCGCTCCGAAGACGACCTGATCGATTGGGCGGACGTGGTGGACGTGTGCACGCCGACCGACACGCACCACGCCCTCGGCCGGAAGGCGATCGCGGCCGGAAGGGCGCTCCTGATGGAGAAGCCGCTCTGCCGCACGCTCGGGGAGTGCGAGGGGCTGATGGCGGCCGCGGAGAAGGCCGGGGTCCCGGCCATGCCCGCCCAGGTCGTGAGGTACTTCCCGGAGTACGCGGCCGCCAAGCGCATGGTGGAGTCGGGCGCCGTGGGCGACGTGGCGGCGGTCCGTCTGCGCCGCGGCGGAGGCGCGCCGAGCGGCGTCGACGGCTGGTTCATGGACCACGCCCGCTCCGGCGGGGTGTTCTTCGACCTGGCGATCCATGACTTCGACTGGATCCGGTGGGCACTGGCGGACGTCGCGACGGTGTACGCCAAGTCGCTCAAGGCCAACGTGGGCCACGGACCCGACTACGGACTGGCCACCCTGACGCTGGAGAACGGAGCCGTGGCCCACGTCGAAGCCACGTGGATGGATCCCAGCGGATTCCGCACCACGTTCGAGGTGTGCGGCTCGGGGGGCATGATCCTCCACGACAGCCGCCTCACGCCGAGCGTGCGGGTGCATCGGGAGGGTGGCTCTGTGACGGAATCCCCGTTGGCACCCCAAGACGATCCTTACTACCGCGAGATCAGGGCGTTCCTGGAGGCCGTCTGGCGCAAGGAGCGGCCGCCGGTCACGCTGGAGGATGGCTTCGCGGCCTGCGCCGTCGCGCTCGCGGCACTCGAGTCGGCCCAGACGGGCCTACCGGTCCGACCGGCAAGGCCGTAGAACCATCTCCATGGACGAGCCGCGCGGGACGGACGAAGCGCCTTTGGACGCGTGGATCGCGGAGTTCCTGGCCAACCTCGCCGGACGCCGCTCGCCCCAGACGCTGCGCGCTTACGCGGCGGACCTCCGCCAGCTCTCCGAGACGCTGGGCGGCCAACCGGATTTCACTCCCGAGCGCCTGCGCCACCACCTGCGGAGCCACGGCCGCTCCCCCACCACCCGCGCACGCAAGCTCTCCAGCCTGCGGGCGTTCGTGCGCTTCCTGGTCCGGACCGGCCGACTGGACCGCGACCCCACCGAGACGCTCGAGGCGCCCTACCGTCGCAAGCGGCTCCCCAAGGTGCTGACCCAGCAGCAGACGGCGGCCCTGCTGGACCAGCCGCCGCCGAGCAAGACGCCTCTGCGCGACGCCGCGATCCTCGAGCTGATGTACGGAGCCGGACTGCGCGTCAGCGAGGCCGTCAGCATGGACCTGCCCAACCTGGACCTGGAGGGCGGCCAGCTCCGGGTGGTGGGCAAGGGCAACAAGGAGCGCGTGGCGTTCTTCGGCGAGGCCTGCCGCGCGGCCCTTCGGCGCTATCTCGACCAGGAGCGCGTCCCGCCGAGCGAGGGGTCCCCTCTGTTCACGAACGCCCAGGGCCGGCGGCTGACCACCCGCACCGTGCAGAACATCGTGAAGCGTTGGGCACTCCGTGCCGGCCTTCCCGCCAACACGTCGCCGCACACGCTCAGGCACAGCTTCGCCACCCACCTTCTGGACGGCGGCGCCGACCTCAAGACGGTCCAACAGCTGCTGGGGCACGAGTCGCTGGCGACGACCCAGATTTACACCCACATCAGCGTGGATCGGCTCCGGCAGGCGGTCGAAGAGTCGCACCCTCGGTCTCAGGAATAGGCCCCGCGTGCCACAATGGCGCGTATGACGGTTTCGAAGATCCTCGCCTCGCCGGACGGTGCCCTGACCCCCGAAGCCCTGGAGCGATTCCAGCGCGCCTTCAAGTCCGAGCCGCGCTACGTCGCGTCCATGAACGCAACCTGCGCCGCGCCTCCGGGAAAGCTGGTTCTCAACCGCAGACGGCTGGTTCAGTTCAACAACAGCTACAGCATCCACCTGCCGGAGAACAAGGCCACGTCGCAGAAGGCCAGCGGCCGGTGCTGGCTGTTCGCGGGCCTGAACACCCTCCGGCGCGCGGCGATCAAGAACCTGAACGTCGGCGAGGACTTCGAGATCAGCCAGAGCCACCTGGCCTTCTGGGACAAGTTCGAGAAGGCCAACTACTTCCTCGAGTCGATGCTCCTGACGCTGGACGAGCCGACCGACGGCCGCTTGGTGAGCTTCCTCATGCAGAACCCCGTGCAGGACGGCGGCCAGTGGGACATGTTCGTGAACCTGGTGCGCAAGTACGGGTGCGTCCCCAAGAGCGTCCAGCCGGAGACGGAAGGCAGCTCGAGCACCGGGGCGGTCACGACTCTCGTCACGAGAAAGCTGCGGGAATTCGCCGCGGAACTTCGACGGATGCACTCCCAGGGCGCGGATCTGGAGGCCCTCCGACGACGCAAGCAGGCCATGCTGGAAGAGGTCTACCGCATCCTCGTCATCCACTACGGCGAGCCGACCAGGCGCTTCTGGTGGCAGTGGCGCGACAAGGACAAGGGATTCCACAGGGACGGCTGGATGACCCCCCTGGAGTTCTTCCGCCGATACGTGCAGGCCGACCTCGACGAGCAGGTCTGCCTCATCCACTGCCCGCAAGAGTCCAAGGAGATGCACCGACTCTATACGGTTCGTTTCCTAGGCAACGTGGTCGGCGGCGACATCATCCGCTACATCAACGTGCCGATCGAGGTTCTGAAGAACGCCGCCGTCGCCCAGCTGAAGGACGGCTTCGCCGTCTGGTTCGGCTGCGACGTGGGCAAGAACTTCGACGGCGAGGTCGGGTGGATGGATCTGGAGATCCACGACTTCCAAAGCTTCTACGGAACCACTGTTCGCATGACGAAGGCGGAGCGCCTCGACTACGGCGACACGGCGATGAACCACGCCATGGTCTTCACCGGAGTCGACCTGGATGACGAGGGTCGGCCGCGGCAGTGGCGCGTCGAGAACTCCTGGGGCGACGAGGGCGCCGACAAGGGCTACTACGCGATGTCCGACGCGTGGTTCGACGAGCATATGTTCGAGGTCGTGGTCGCCAAGAAGCACCTTCCCGCAGACGTCCTGGCCGTGTTGGACCAGGAACCGATCGAGCTCGAGCCGTGGGATCCGATGGGGTCGCTCGCGGTGGCCGACTGATCGCATCGCGCTAGCATTCCAGAGTACCGATCGGTATAGTCGGGCCATGATGCAGCTCGGCCTGACGCCGGCCGTCGTTTCGAACTTCGGTGCTCCTCCCCCGGCCTCGGCGGTCGTTCGGCGTTCGGATGGAGCGGAGTTCCTGCTGCCCGAGGGCCGTCTGCGCCTCCAGGTTCTGTCCCCCGAGGTCGTGCGCGTGGTTCAAGCCCCACTCACGGGCTTCTCCACCCAACCGAGCCTCGCCCGGGTGGGGCGCTGGCCCGGTGCGAAGTGGAGCCTGGTTCGCCGAGCCGATGGATGGAGGCTTTCCACACGGAACCTGACTGTTTCCGTCTCAACGGACGGCGCCTTGGCCTTCCGAGACGCTCGGAACAGGCTGCTTCTTCGAGAACCCGGGCCGGGCGCGCGGCGTCTGCGCCCGAAGCGCATCGCGGGCGAGAGGGCCTACGAGTGCGTTCAGGTTTTTAGTCCAAACAAGGACGAATCGTTCTTCGGGCTCGGGACGCACCCGGAGGGTTGGTTCGATCTGGCGGGGCACGTGGTTCCGCTCATCCAAGAGAACACGCGGGACAGCACGCCGTTTCTGGTCTCGAGCCGCGGGTACGGCCTGTTGTTCGACCACACGTCGCAGGGCGAGGTCCGCCTCGGTCCGAGCGCGCAGCCGATCCCGGCCTCCTGCCTGCGGAACACCGCCGGCGAGACCGGCTCCCTCCTCGCCGAGTACTTCCTTGGCACCGACCTGGGCCAACCGGTCCTCAGCAGGAGCGAGGCCGCCCCCTCCTTCGCGACCCCGCCCAAGCCGGCCCCGGACTTCCCGGCGACGAACTTCAGCGTCCGCTGGAGCGGGAGCCTCGTGCCGCCCAAGTCCGGCGTCTACCGCATTCGCACGATCGCCGACGACGGGGTGCGACTGTGGGTGGCCGGCAAGCTGGTGATCGACAACTGGACCACGCAGGCGCCGACTGAGCGCACCGCTTCCGTTCGCCTCGAGGCCGGTCGGCCGGAGCCGATCCGGTTGGAGTACTTCCAGGCCGGAGGCGGGGCCGAACTGCGCCTGCAATGGGTTCCCCCCGGCCAGCCGAGCCGCCACGAGTGGTGGTTCGACTTCGCAGATCAGCTCGACTACGTGTTCTTCTATGGTCCGAGCATGGACGCCATCGTGGCCCGCTACCGGCGCGACACCGGGCAGGCCCCGTTGTTCCCCGTCTGGGCCTACGGGCTGTGGCAGTGCAAGGAAAGGTACAAGTCTTCGGAGGAGTTGCTGGCTGTAGCGAGCGAGTACCGCCGCAGGCGTCTGCCGCTCGACGCGATCATCCAAGACTGGTTTTACTGGGATCCGCACCCTTGGGGATCGCACCAGTTCGACACGGCTCGGTATCCGGACATCGCCGCCACCCTGCGCGAGCTCCGCGACCGCTATCACCTCCACACCATGGTCTCCGTGTGGGCGAAGTTCGCCCCGGGGAGCGCGCACTATGACGAGCTCGACCGCGCCGGCCTGCTGTACCCTCGCTACGGAGACTGGAGCGGCTCGGAGATGCGCTATTACGATGCCTTCAGCCCGGAAGGCAGGCGGCGGTACTGGAGACAGATTCGCGACAGCCTGTTCGCAAAGGGCTTCGAGGCGTGGTGGCTCGACGCGACGGAGCCGGAGGTGGACTGGAACCGATTCCGCGAGACCAAGACCGCGCTGGGAGTGGGTGCGCGCGTGGCGAACGCCTTTTCGTTGATGACCACCGAAGGCGTATCCAAAGGGCAGCTGGCAACAGCTCCGAACCACAGGGTGTTCATCATGACTCGGTCCGTTTTCGCCGGGCAGCAGCGGAACGCCGCCGCGTCCTGGTCCGGCGACATCCGCGGCGACTGGGTCACCTTCCGGCGCCAGATCGCCGCTGGGTTGAACAACTGCATGGCGGGCTTGCCTTACTGGAACACGGACATCGGAGGCTTCTTCAGCAGGCCTGCGTCGGACCCGGACTATCGCGAGCTGTTCGTCCGCTGGTTCCAGTACGGCGCGTTCACGCCGATCTTCCGCATCCACGGAACCGGCGCGGCCAAGGAACCGTGGCTCTTCGGGCCGGAGGCCGAGCGGATCCTCGCCCGGTTCATCCGTCTGCGCTACCGCCTGTTCCCCTACGTCTACTCATGGGCGTGGCGGATCACCGCCGATGGCGGCACCTTGATGCGCGGACTGCCGATGGACTTTACCGAGGACCCTGCCTCGCGCACGGTCGCTGACCAGTTCCTATTCGGCCAAGGGCTGATGGTGTGTCCGGTGACCGAGCCCGGAGCGACGAGCCGCCACGTGTGGCTTCCTGCCGGACGCGACTGGTTCGACTTCTGGACGGGACGGAGGCTCCAGGGTGGGCGTTGGATCGATGCCGAGGCTCCCATCGGTCGGATGCCCCTCTTCGCCCCCGCAGGAACGATCCTGCCGCTCGGGCCCGAGCTCCAGTACAGCACGGAGAGGCCGTGGAACCCGATCGAGCTGCGCATCTACCCTGGCCGGAACGCCCGCTTCCGGCTCTATGCCGATGACGGCGTCAGCAACGGCTACCTGCGGGGCCATCGCGCAACGGTCGACCTAAAGTGGAACGACCGGACACGAACCCTCGAGATCGGTCGCTGGGTGGGGTACCAAGGCAGGTTCCTCATCCCCTTGCCGACGACCATCCGGGTGGTGGTCGTTGCGCCCGGGCGGGGCGCCGGCGTGGAGGAGGGCCGGCCGTCCGCGACAGTCCTCTATCGGGGCAGGCCGATCCGGCTTCGGGTACCGTAGCCTCGGCGATGGACGAGGAAACGAGGCTTCTGCGGGAGGAGATCGCACAGCTCCGGGCCGAGGTCACGAAGTTGCAGGCCAGCATCTCGAAGCTCAACCATGGTCTCACGAGCCTCCGGGCGAGGTTCGTGGCCGGGCTGATCACCGGGCTGGGCACCGTTCTTGGGGCGACGCTGCTGGTGTCGTTGCTTCTGTGGATCCTTCGGCCGCTCGCGAGCCTGCCGGTCGTGAAGGACGTGGTGCGCCCCGCGGTTCGGACCATCGAAACGCGCCAACCGCCTGCCGGAGCGGCGCCCGATGCCGACCAACCGCCGCCCAAGGCGGCAGCGCCGCAGCCTCAGGCGGGCGGCGGCGCCAAGCCGTAGCCCAGCAGATCCCAGGGCGTGATGATCCCCAGCGGGCGCCCTTCCGGCCGGCCGCGCGTCGTGACCAAGATCGCGTGCACCCGCGGCTTGCCGCATCGGATCGCGCTCTCGAAGATGCGCAGAGCGTCGTCCACCAGGGCGCTGCCCCTCAGGTACTCGCAGCCGTCCCATGCCCGGTCGCCCAGGGCCTCGCGCAGGGAGGCCTCCAAGGGGTCGCGGCCCCGGCTCCGGATCGACTCGCCCAGCCAGCGCGTCACGTCTTCCGTGGTGAGGAGCCCCAGCCGACCGTCGAGCCGAACGACGACCTGCGAGTAATCCCTTCGAACCATGTACTCCACCGCAGAGCCGAGGGGCGCGTCGCCGTGGAAGACGCGCAGCCTGCGCCCGAACCTCGGCAGTACCCGCGGGGGCTTCCGGAGAAAGCCGAGGACGGCCTCGAGTCGCTCCACCAGAAACGGGCTCGGGGCCGCGGGCACCTCGTTGGGAAACGCCTTCCAGTGGACGATAGAGTTGCGGAGGTCCCCCGCGACCCGCAGGAACGCCCTCTCCGGCTCGAGCGACGGGCACCGCTCGCAGGCCGCGTCCACCAGCTCGTAGAAGCGCAGGTAGGTGGTCGCGTGCACGACCCGCCGCAGCTCGTGCTCCAGGCTGTTGAACAACGCCAGAAAGCTCGCCGCGCTGCCTTCCCATTCGGTCGCATGCACGCCCAGAGGATATCCCGCGATCCGCGGCCGCGCCCCGCCGCCCGCACGAATCCGTCAGTGACGTGAGAGGAGAATGCCTGACGACGATGCGCGGCGCCGTCTGGGACGACAAACGCGATGACTCCGTTCGATTCGGCCTGCTCGCCTGCGGAAAGTGCGGACCATGCCTCGTCCCGACAGCTGCCTTCGCAGGAGAGCATCGAGAGGCTCGCACACTCCATCGATCGCCTGACCGCTGCGATCGAGCGGCTGCTGGCGCGCCTGCCCGGCCTAAAGCCGACAGCCCCGCCACCACAGCCCCAGAGACCCGCGGCGCCTCCGAGCTAGGGAGGTCAAGCTTCCAAGCGTTTGCGAGCTGCTGGAGAGCAGGAGACTCCGCATCATGGGTCTCGCCCTCCCGACGGAGACGAATCGTCCACTCTGCCAGCCGGCTTGGTACCTCGGCACTCGGCACGGCACCCTCCGGGATCTGCTCCACAAGATCAAGCGCGCCATGAACAACGGTCTGAACGTTTCGCACGACTTGGCGGAGCTGAGCGCGGACGACCTGTCCACCCACTGCCAGTTCGCGTCGCTCGCCTTCGAGCAGTGACTCCTGACGAACTTCCACTACGTGCGCGCTGCCAGAGGGTGCTGCACGCCGTGTGCAGCCGGGGCCCGGGCGCGCTCAACTTCTTCTCTGGGTCGTGGCTCGAGCGCTACCTGGAGGAGTCTCTGCGAGAGGCGCAGCCCGGCGTCGCGGAGGTTCAACGGAGCGTGCAGGTCTCGCTGCCAACTGGGGAGGACTTCGAGCTGGACATCGTAGCCAAAGACCGCTCGGGCAGGCTACTCTGGGCCGAGGGCAAGACCGGGAGGTACACCGGATCGATCGCCAAATCCGCACGCGTCCGGCGGGTCCTCGACCTGCCGGCCGACCGGGCGATCCTTGTGTTGCCCGAAGTGAGCGCGACCGTCTGTGAGAGCCTAAGAACCCAGTACGGGCTTTGGACGGTGAACTTGGACGGCTGGACCGAACTCGTGGGTTCGCTGGCCACTGCGTGCGCCACCCAACCGCGCTTCTAGGCCTCTTCCTCGAAGTAGTCGCGATCGATGCGCTTGATCTCCAGGGTCTCGGCGACCGAGACCCCGAGGCCGTTCTCCACCATGAGGCGCGCCAAGGTGGGGCCGTCGATGAGCACCACCTTCTGCTCCTTGAGATCCCTCACGTAGCGCCTCGCCTCTTCGGAGAACCCCGCGGTGGTAAGGAAGACGCCCTTGCTCGCGCCCTTTCCGACCAACGCCCCCACGAACGCCTGCACCTCTGGCCTGCCGAGGCTGCCCGCGGTGTGGCGCTTGGCCTGCAGGTAAATCTTGTCCAGCCCGAGCTTGTCTTCGGAGATGACGCCGTCGATGCCCTCGTCGCCCGAGTAGCGGGTCACCTCCCCCGCCCTCTCGCCGGAGGCCCCGTAGCCGAGCTTCAGCATCAGGTCCACCACCAAACGCTCGAAGCGCCGAGGGCTCAGAGCTTTCACCGCCTCAAGGACCTCCTCTTCCAGCGCGGCGGTCAATCGCTCCCAGTCCTGGCGAATCCTTTCGGAGGGCGTCAGCTCTTCGGGCGGTAACCGTTGGATGCGTCGCCGACCAGTCCCCTCAGGCCGGACCGTCTTGAAGGCGACGAACTCCTCGAAGCGCTCCAGCTCGCTCAGTCCGAAGCTCCCTCCCGTCTCCTTCCAAAACTGGCGTCCGCGTTCGGTGATTCGGTTGAAGGCTCGGCGCGGACTCTCCAGCAGCTTGGCCGCGCGGAGGTAGCTCAAGGCCCACTGGATCCGGTTCGCGTACTTCTCCTGCCCGCTCGGGATCGTCTCGGCCATGTCTTCGGCCGTCAGTTGGAACCTCTCCGCGAGCACGGGAAGCAGATCACGGAAGGCATGCTCTCTTCCGTCGAGATGGAGCTCCAGGCAGGGGGCTAGAAACGCATGGAACGGAGGTACAGCCATTTCACCTGAGAGCCTACACCATAGTCGGCGAGCATGCGCAAGCGACGCGGAGGTGTGGCACCCATTCCCCCGAGCACCACGAGCCCGTCCGAGCAGAGCCGCCGCGCTGGGGCCAAGCCTCTCATCGGGCGCATCCTGCCCCGCCGAGTTACCCGACCGAAAACGCAACCGGGCGGGCGCGAAGCGCCCGCCCCGGCCTCTCCCCGTGGACGCCTTCTACTCGCGAGCCCAGAACATCTTGCCCGGCTGCTCCTTGATCACCGCCTGGCGAAGAACCTCCAGCGCCTTGCGCAGGCCCTCCATCGGCGGCATCATGCCGTCCTCGTGCTCGATGCTCAGCACGTAGTCGTAGCCGACCATCCGAAGGTTCGACACGAAGTCCTTCCACCACTCGATGCCGTGGCCGTAGCCGACCGAGCGGAACACCCACGAGCGGCGCAGGATGTCGCCGTACGACTTGGTGTCCAGGTTCCCGTTCAGCGCGGAGTTGATCGGGTCGATCCGCGTGTCCTTCGCGTGCACGTGGAACAGCGCGCCCTCGGCGCCGAGCTGACGCACGGCCGCGATCGGGTCGATGCCCTGCCACCATAGGTGCGACGGGTCGAAGTTCGCTCCGATCTGGTCGCCGTTCTTGCCGACCGCGTTGCGCAGCTTGAGCAGCGTGTCGTTGCTGTACACCACGAAGCCAGGGTGCATCTCGATGCAGAACTTGACGTTGTGCTCCTTCAGCAGCGCGGCCTGCTTGCGCCAATAGGGGATCACGCGCTTCTGCCACTGCCACTCCAGGATGTCGCGGAACTCGTCCGGCCAGGCGCAGGTGACCCAGTTCGGGTTCTTGGCGTTGGGCCCGTCGCCCGGGCATCCGCTGAAGCCGTTCACGCAGGGCACGCCCAGCATCGAGGCGAGCCTGACGGCGTTCACGAACGCCTCGTGATGCTCCTGGGCGATCGCCTTGTTCGGGTGCAGCGGGTTGCCGTGCACGCTGATCGCCGACAGCACGAGCCCTCGCGACTCGATCTCCTTCATCAGCTTTTCCCGGGCGGCCTTGCTCTCCAGGAGCTTGGCCACGTCCAGGTGCGAGCTGCCGGGATAGCCGCCGGCGCCGAGCTCGACCGCCTCGATCCCCTCCGCCTTGACGATGTCCAGCGCCTCCGTGAGCGACTTGTCGCCGAACAGCGCGGTGAAAATGCCGATCTTCATCGATGGTCCTCCTTCTCAGGTTCGCCCCGATTCTGCACGATGCGCGGCCGATGCCGCCACACCGACCGACTCAGCGGAGCGACTGCAGAGCTTGGCGGACGGCCTCGAAGTCGGGCAGCTCCAGCGGCGTGGCGGTCTGCTCCGAGTGGCGCACGACGCCCTCTTTGTCGATCACGAACACCGCCCTCGCACAACCAGGGCCCAGACCTGCAAGGTCCGGCAGCAACACATCGTACTTCTGGGCGACCTCCTTCTGGTAGTCGCTGAGGAGCGGGATGCGGATTCCGTTCTGCTTGGCCCACGCCTCTTGGGCGAACGGCGTGTCCGGGCTGATGGCGTACACCTCGGCGTCGAGTTCGCCGTAGGCCGACAAACCGGCAGACACGTCGCAAAGCTCTTGAGTGCAGACGCTGGTGTAAGCCGCCGGGAAGAAGAGAAGCACTGTGTTCCGAACCCCACGGTTGGCTGAAAGGCAGACATCCTTCAACCCGTCGGGGGTCATCGTTTTCAGCGTGAAGTCAGGGGCGATCGTTCCTGGAGCGAGCGGCATGGTTCACCTCGTTCCTCCTTCTACCCCCCACGCGCAGGCGCATCCCGGGACTGCTCCGGGCCTGAGCGGCCGGTCCTGCCCGTGGGGTATCTCCGAGCCATGCTGTGGGGAATCGACCTCGGCGGAACCAAGATCGAAGGAGCGATCGTCGATCCGGCGGACGGGCGCATCGTCCTCAGGCGGCGGATCGCCACCGAGCAGGAGGGCGGCTACGAGCACATCGTGCGCAGAATCGGCCTGCTCGTGGCGGAAATGGAGCGCGAGACGGTGCGGCGGCGCCCGGAGCGCATCGGCATCGGCACGCCAGGGGCGTTCGATCCGAGCCTCCGGGCGATGAAGAACTGCAACACCACCTGCCTGAACGGCCGCAATCTGCCGGAGGACCTCCGAGCCGAGCTCGGCGCGTCGATCGAGATGGCGAACGACGCCAACTGCTTCGCCTTGGCCGAGGCCTTGCACGGAGCCGCCAGGGGCTGCGAGACGGTGTTCGGCGTGATCATGGGCACCGGCGTCGGCGGCGGAATCGTCGTTCACGGCCGGGTGCTGCAAGGGCGCCACGGCATCGCCGGCGAGTGGGGCCACAACGTGCTGCACGACGGCGGCGAGCCCTGCTACTGCGGAAAGCGCGGCTGCGTGGAGAAGTATCTGAGCGGTCCCGGCGTCGAGCGGCAGTTCCTCGAGCGCACCGGCCGCAGCCTCACCTGCGCCCAGATCGCCACCGCGGCGGCATCGGGCGACGCAGAGGCCCGCGCCAGCATCGACACGCTGTGTGAGGACTTCGGCAGAGCGCTGGCCGTTGTGATCGACATTCTGGACCCGCATGCGATCGTCCTCGGGGGCGGCGTGGGGAACATCCCCGACCTCTACACCCGCGGCCGCGATGCGATCCTGCCCTGGCTGTTCAACCCCCGCCTGGACACTCCGATCCTGCGGCCCACGCTCGGCGACAGCGCGGGCGTTCTCGGGGCCGCGCTCCTGGTCGCGTGAGCCCCACGCCCAACCCCGCTCGGCCGCGGCCCAAAAGAGAAAAGGCCCGTCTTTCGACGGGCCTTGATTTTGTATCCGGGCAGCGTGCTTATCTCCCAAACCCTTGCGGGCTTAGTACTTCCGCCGCTGAGGAGCTTAACTGCCGTGTTCGGGATGGGAACGGGTGTTTCCTCCTCGCCATGGCCACCCGAATAAACTCTCCGCGCCAAAGCGCTTTGAGAGCTGCACACCGATTTAGCGGGAACCGCACCGAGCCTCGAGAAGAGCTGTTTAAGCCCTCGGCCGATTAGTATCGCTTAGCTCAACGCATTGCTGCGCTTACACCTGCGACCTATCAACCCGGTAGTCTTCCGGGGGCCTTACTCGTAAGATGGGAGATCTCATCTTGGGGTGCGCTTGGCGCTTAGATGCTTTCAGCGCTTATCGCTGCCCGACGTGGCTACCCAGCGTGTGCTCCTGGCGGAACAACTGGTACACCAGAGGTCGGTTCGCTTCGGTCCTCTCGTACTAGAAGCGACTCCCCTCAAATCTCCTACGCGCGCGCAGTGGATAGGGACCGAACTGGCTCACGCCGTTCTGAACCCAGCTCGCGTGCCACTTTAATCCGTGAACTCCGGAACCCTTGGGACCTTGTCCAGCCCCAGGATGTGACGAGCCGACATCGAGGTGCCAAACCATGCCGTCGCTGTGAGCGCTCGGGCAAGATCAGCCTGTTATCCCCGGGGTAGCTTTTATCCGATGAACCCTGGCGTGCCCACGCACCACCAGAGGGTCACTTAACCCGACTTTCGTCCCTGCTCGACCTGTGTGTCTCGCAGTCAAGCGCACTCTATACTTATACGCTCGACGGCTGATTTCCGACCAGCCTGAGTGCACCTTTGGGCGCCTCCGTTACCTTTTAGGAGGCGACCGCCCCAGTCAAACTACCCGCCTAAGGTTGTCTCGTTACCCGATCAGGGCAACGGTTAGTTAATCAGATGTGGAAGGGTGGTGTTCCATTGGCGCCGAAGCTCCCACCTACGCTCTACATCCACACCCAATCAACAGCCTTAAGGTGTAGTAAAGCTCCACGGGGTCTTTCCGTCCTACTGCGCGTAGCCCGCATCTTCACGGGCACTACAATTTCACCGAGCCTCTCGTTGAGACAGTTCCCAAGTCGTTACGCCTTTCATGCGGGTCGGTATTTAGCCGACAAGGAATTTCGCTACCTTAGGACCGTTAGAGTTACGGCCGCCATTCACCAGGGCTTCACTTCAGTGCTTCGCTTGCGCTAACACCTCCGATTAACCTACTGGCATTGGGCAGGCGTCAGCCCCTATACGTCGGTTTTCACCTTCGCAGAGACCTGTGTTTTTGGTAAACAGTCGCCTGGGATGCTTCGCTGCGGCCCCTTGCGGGGCGCCCCTTATCCCGAAGTTACGGGGCCCGTTTGCCTAGTTCCTTAACGAGAGTTCTCTCGAACGCCTTAGTCTCCTCGACTCACCTACCTGTGTCGGTTTGCAGTACGGTCGAACGTGGCATTGCTACAGGGCTTTTCTAGGCCCCCCATCGTCCCAGTTCGTTCGCTCCGAAGAGCTCCCTTCCCCGAGGTCAGCCTTTCCGCCAGTCTTTCAACTGGCCCAGCCTTCCTCTAGCCCGCAACGACCAACGGTGCGGGATGGAACTTTGAGAAGCGTCCCCCATGGCTGCCACGCCCGGGTCTGGAATGTCTACCAGATGTCCATCGGCTACGCCTTCCGGCCTGGCCTTAGGGACCGCCTAACCTCCGTCTGACGAACATAGCCGGAGAAACCTTAGGTTTTCGGCGCACAGGATTCTCACCTGTGTTATCGCTACTCGTGCCTGCATTCTCACTCGAACGCGCTCCACCGGTGCTTCCGCTCCGGCTTCACGGCGCGCCCGACGCTCCCCTACCGATCGCCTTGCGGCGATCCCGAAGCTTCGGAGGTGTGTTTGAGCCCCCTTACATTGTCCGCGCGAGATCACATTCGGCCAGTAAGCTGTTACGCACTTTTTAAAGGGTGGCTGCTTCCAAGCCAACCTCCTGGCTGTTTACGCGACCTCACATCGTTTCACACTTAACACACGCTTAGGGTCCTTAGCTGTCGGTCTGGGCTATTGCCCTTTTGACGACGGAGCTTAGCCTTCGCCGTCTCACTGCTGCGCTTATCGCCAGGTATTCGGAGTTTGATTGGGTTCGGTAAGTCGGTAAACCCCCTAGCCCATTCAGTGCTCTACCCCCTGGAGACAACGCGCAACGCTGCACCCAAATGCATTTCGGGGAGAACCAGCTATCTCTGCGTTCGATTGGCATTTCACCGGACTAACCACAGCTCATCCCGAGACTTTTCAACGTCAATGGGTGCGGCCCTCCATGATGTGTTACCATCACTTCAGCCTGGCCATGGCTAGATCACGCAGTTTCGGGTCTGCTGACACCGACTTGTCGCCCTGTTCGGACTCGGTTTCCCTCCGGCTACGGCCCTGAAGGCCTTAACCTTGCCGGTGCCAACAACTCGCAGGCTCATTCTGCAAAAGGCACGCCATCACACTTGTACGGATTGCTCCGCACATGGTGCTCTGACTGTTTGTGGGTGGTGCGGTTTCAGGTTCTATTTCACTCCCCTCACCGGGGTTCTTTTCACCTTTCCCTCACGGTACTGGATGCGCTATCGGTGACAGACTGTGTTTAGCCTTGCCCGGTGGTCCGGGCGGTTTCACGCGAAGTTCCTCGTGTTTCGCGCTACTCAGGGACCACCTGAACTTCGGTCTGGTTTTCGGAATACGGGGCTCTCACCCTCTATGGCGGAACGTTCCAATTCGCTTCTCCTAACCATTCCGTCGTTCTTTTCCCCATCCCTCGAACCCAACCTGAGGCCGGAGCCTCGGCTCGGTTCGGAGGACGGGGTGGTGGCCCTACAACCCCGACCGGCATGCCGGTCGGTTTGGGCTGGTCCGCTTTCGCTCGCCGCTACTTACGGAATCTCGTTCGATTTCTCTTCCTCGGGTTACTGAGATGTTTCAGTTCACCCGGTTCCCTTCCGCGCCCTATTTGATTCAGGCGTGGATAGCGGGGCGTTACCCCCGCTGGGTTTCCCCATTCGGAGACCCCAGGATCAACGCTTCTGTGCAGCTCCCCTGGGCGTATCGCCGCTTACGCGTCCTTCATCGGCAGTCTGTCCCTAGGCATTCACCACACACCCTCTCAAGCTTGTCGCAGCTTTCTCGAGTGCTCGATGCTGAATCCGCTAAATCGGTATGCAACTTTCAAAGAGCTCTGGCGCTGGCCACCCGCCGGGATCTCTCCCTTCGTTGGGCGGCGAGAGGGAATGATACCAGCCCGTGCGGGCGGTGTCAAGGGTCTGGGACCCTTTTTTCAAAAATCCCCGGACGGCAGGTTCAACCGATGCGGAGGCCGGCCTTCCGCCAGTCCGACAGGAACCTCTCCAGCCCCGCGTCGGTCAGCGGGTGCCGGAACAGCGCCTCCAGCACCGCCATCGGCGCGGTGGCGATGTGCGCCCCCGCCGCCAGCGCCTCCACGATGTGGCGCGGGTGCCGGACCGACGCCGCCAGCACCTGGCTGTCGAAGCCGTACCGCTCCACCATCGCCACGGTCTCCGCCACCGCCGCCATCCCGTCCGTCGAGACGTCGTCCACCCGCCCGACGAAGTTGCTGATGAACGTCGCGCCCGCCTTCGCCGCCAGCAGGGCCTGGCTCACCGTGAACACCAGCGTCACGTTCGTCTTGATCCCCTCGTCGGAGAGCCTGCGGACCGTCGCCACGCCGGCCGGCGTGAGCGGCACCTTCACCACGATGTTGGGGTGCCACGAAGCGATCTCGCGCGCCTCCCGCAGCATCCCCTCGCGGTCGGTCGCCACCACCTCCGCGCTGATCTCCCCCTCCGGCAGGATCTCGCAGATCTCGAGGACCGTCTCCTTGAACCCCCGGCCGGCCTTGGCGATCAGGCTCGGGTTCGTGGTGCATCCGTCCAGAATCCCCCACTCGGCAGCGCGGCGCACCTCGTTCGCGTCGCCGGTGTCGATGAAGAGCTTCATGCGGCGATTTTGACGCTCGGGCCGGGGGCGGCTAGGGCTTTCCGATCCTCTCCAGCGGGATGCGCCGGAACCCCGGCGGAACCCGCTTCAGAGCCTCCTCCAGGGTCAGCGCCCGGGCCTCCACCACGTTGTCCCGCAGCTCCAGGTCCTTGTCCGTCAGGCCGTCGAGGTAAGCGATCCAAGATCCCCCGAAGCAGACGTTCCTCAGGACCGCGTTCCCCGCGGGATGGGCCAGGTCCTCGCCGCTCCTCAGCGCCCGCGCGAGCTGGGGATACCGGGTGCTGTACGGCGGCTCCAGCGGCTTCATGGCGTCCATCCTCTCCATGTAGCCCCACTCGCCTCCCCGCTGGAACAGCCCCTTGGCCCAGCCCTTGCCCCTCGCGTCGAAGCTGATCGCGGGCTGGCAACCGAGGAACACGTTGTTCTCAACGCGGTTGTCGCGCCCGCCGCCGATCATCACGCCGATGCCCTTGGTCTCGAAGACGTTGCCGTACACCGTGGTGCCGCAAAGGCAGTCGTCCAAATAAACGCTCATCACCGAGGTGTAGTTGCCCTCCGTCGACACGGTGGGGTTCACGTCCCGGAACCAGTTCCACCGCACCACGGTGCCCCGCATGGTGGCGTCGCGGCCTGCGTAGAACGCCCCCGCGTCGCCGGTGTCCGTGCAGACCCTCTCCACCAGGTTCCTTTCGAACAGGTGGTCGTTCCCTCCCCACAGGATGGCCGTGTGGGGCAGGTCGTGGAAGCGGTTCCCTGCGACGGTGTGCCCGACGCCCTGCACGAGCACGGCCGGGCGATAGGTCCGGCACCAGCGGGAAACCCGATGGATCTCGCTTCCGCGGACGAAGCTCTTCCCCGGGGTCAGCTTCGCCCGGTCGCCGCCCTCCAGAACCACGCCTCCCTCGCCGAGGTCGGTGAGCTCGCAGCGCTCCACGCCGCACTCCTCCCCTTGGATCTGGACGCCGTTTCCGCCAAAGTCTCGGATCAGGCAGTCGGCCACCACCACCCTGCGCGCCGATCTTACCGCCACCGCCGAGGTTCGGCCGACCTCCAGCGTGAAGCCCTCGATCCGGACGTCGCTCGCGCCATCCACCTCAAACATCGGGCCCGGCAGCGCGCTGGCGAGCACCTCGCCCGGCTTCGGCGTCTGCTCGAAGATCGCGTACACGCGGCGGCTCTCCCGATCGACCCAATACTCGCCCGGTTGGTCGAGCGCCTCGAGGGCGTTCTCAAAGTAGTACCGTCTGCCCGCCTTGTAGCCGTAGCCGCTGCGGGGCGGTGCGGTGGTCACCTTGCCGGTGGCCGCGTCGAAGCCCGCCACCTGGTCGTGCGTCTCGGCCCAGTCGAACACCCAGTATCCGTAGACCCAAACGTCCTTCCATCCCCGCCAGCCCTTCACCGAGGGGTCGTTGCACACGAAGCCGTCTTCCGAAGCCTCGCCCGTGCGGAGCCATCCGCCGTTCGGAGCGTCGGCGTTGGGGTAGCGGGCCAGCGTCATCGGCCGGCCGAGCCGGAACAGCTCCATCGCCTCCGGATTGGCCCCTACGCCGAACCCGCGGTGCACCAGCCGTCCCGGGTCCACGCCGGCCGCGGCCAGGTCGGCGACCAGCACCTTTCCCTTGGCCGCCGGCGCGAGGCGACCCACGATCGCCGGGTCGGTGGCGGTTCGCCAACGGTTCAGGGCCACTCCGCCCTGCAGTCGAGCCGACCGCCCCCTGCCCGCGATGGACAGGCCCGAATCCTCCGGCCCGAGGCGGATCGTGCTCAGCACGGCGTAGGTTCCCGGAGCGACCTCGATCCGCGCCGGCTGGCCGGGCTGCCGGCCGCTCCGCACGGCCTCCACGGCCTCGGCGATCGTCTGGATGGGCGACGAAGCTCCGACCTTGACGACGTACGGTGTCTGGGTGACCGCCAAACTGGCTGCGAGCGCGACGAACATGCCTCTGCTTTCGCCGTTCGCCACACCTGATCCTGCCTCCGCAACGATGCCCTCGCCCAAAATGCGGGCGTGGGTCCGTTGCACGACACCATCGTCGCGCCGATCACCGCCTACGGGCGCGGCGCCGTCGCGATCGTCCGGGTCTCCGGGCCGGACGCGTTCGACGTGGCTCGCACCGTCTGCCCCGACTTCCCGGATCGGCCGGAGAGCGGCCGCGCGCGCCACGTCCGGCTGGAGAACGGCGACGACGGCCTCCTGCTCGCGTTCGCAGGGGGCTCGGGGTACACGGGCGAGCCCTCCGTGGAGTTCCAGGTCCACGGATCCACGGCGTCGGTCCACACGCTGCTGGACGCGTGCCTGCGCCTGGGATGCCGCCTGGCCGAGCCGGGCGAGTTCACGTTCCGCGCGTTCCTGAACGGGCGGATGGACCTCACCCAGGCGGAGGCGGTCCGCGCGCTCGCCGAGGCCCAAACCGCGCTCCAGCTCCGCGAGGCCGGTCTGAGGCGCGACGGAGCCCTGCGGCGCCGCGTCGCCGGCCTCCGCCAATGCCTGCTGGAGCTGCTGGCCGAGGTGGAGGCCCGCATCGACTTCAGCGAGGAGATCGGCGATCTGGACCCTTCGGCGGTTGCGGTCAGAATCCGAGAAGTTCGCGGCGAGGTTCGGGATCTCCTCGCCACGGCGGGGTCGGGGCGCATCCTCCGCCGCGGCTTCCGGGTCGCTCTGGTCGGCGCGCCGAACGCCGGCAAGTCCTCCCTTCTGAACGCCCTGGCCGGACGCGACCGCGCCATCGTCACCGAGGTACCGGGAACCACGAGGGACTTCATCGAAGAGCCCGTAGACCTCGGGGGCATCCCGGTCGTGCTGATCGACACCGCCGGACTGCGCCAGACCGACGACCCCGTCGAGCGCGAGGGCGTTCGGAGGACCCTCGAGGTGGCGGCCGCCGCCGATCTGGCGCTCCTGCTCCACCCGTGCGGCTCCCCAGAGCCGCCGCCGGGCCTGGGTCGGCCCCCTGCGCGCCTGCTGGTCCGAACGAAGGCGGACCTCGCCCCGCCGGGAGGACCGGGCCTGCCGGTGAGCGCAGCGACGGGCCTGGGCTTGGACGAGCTTCGGGCGGCGATCCGCCGTGAGAGCGGCGTTCCCGACAGCCTGGGTCCGACCATCGAGCCGCGCCACGCGCCGCTGCTCGAAGCCGCCGACTCGGCCTTGGCTCTGGCGGAGCGGGCGCTCGCCGACGGCCTGACGACCGACCTGCTCGCCACAGCCCTCCAATCGGCTCTGCGCGAGCTCGGAAGGATCGATGGAAGCGAGGCTCACGCCGACCTTCTAGATGCCATCTTCTCCACCTTCTGCATCGGCAAGTGAGTCCGGGGAACCACGCGTGCCGAACGAGGGTTGTAGAATACAGACATCAAATGTCTTGATAACAGGAGACTAAGGATAGACAATGCGATTTGACAAACTCACCCTCCGCGCCCAAGAGGCCTTCCAGAGCGCCCAAGCCTGGGCCGAGCGCATGAAGCACACCACGCTCGAGAGCGAGCACATGCTCGCCGCGCTGCTCGCCCAGGAGGACGGCGTCACCAAACCGATTCTCGAGAAGCTCAGCGTCGACTCCGGCAAGCTGCTGCGGACCATCGAAGACGAGCTCGGCCGCATGGCCAAGGTTCAGGGGGCCGCCCAGTACGGCTCCAGCCTCGGTCCGCGCCTGTCCCAGGCGCTCAACGACGCGTTCGCCGCCGCCGAGAGGATGGGCGACGAGTACGTCTCCACCGAGCACATCCTCCTCACCCTCACGGACGATAGGGGCGCGGCCGGCCGCGAGCTGCGTTCGGCGGGCGTCACGCGCGATCGGCTGGAGCTGGCCATCGAGGACGTGAGGGGCGGCCGAAAGGTCGACGACCCCCACGCCGAGGATCGCTACCAGGCCTTGGACAAGTACGGCATCGACCTGACGGCCAAGGCCCGCCAAGGAAAGCTGGACCCCGTGATCGGCCGCGACGAGGAGGTCCGCCGCGTCATCCAGGTGCTCAGCCGGCGCACGAAGAACAACCCCGTGCTGATCGGCGAGCCCGGCGTCGGCAAGACGGCCGTGGTCGAGGGCTTGGCCCAGCGCATCGTGGCCGGCGACGTCCCCGAGGGCCTGCGCGACAAGAGCGTGATCGCCCTGGACATGGGCTCGCTGATCGCCGGCGCCAAGTACCGCGGCGAGTTCGAGGACCGGCTCAAGTCCGTGCTGGATGAGATCCGCCGCTCCGAGGGACGCATCATCCTGTTCATCGACGAGATGCACACCCTCGTGGGCGCCGGCAAGGCCGAGGGCAGCATGGACGCCGCGAACATGCTCAAGCCGATGCTGGCCCGCGGCGAGCTTCGCTGCGTCGGCGCGACCACCCTCAACGAGTACCGCCAGTTCGTCGAGAAGGACAAGGCGCTGGAGCGGCGCTTCCAGACGGTGCTGGTGGACGAGCCGACTGTGGAGGAGACCATCTCCATCCTGCGCGGCCTGAAGGAGCGCTACGAGATCCACCATGGCGTGCGGATCACCGACTCGGCCCTCGTGGCCGCCGCCACGCTGTCGCACCGGTACATCACCGACCGGTTCCTGCCGGACAAGGCGATCGACCTGATGGACGAGGCCGCTTCCCGGCTCAAGATCGAGATCGACAGCGTGCCGGAGGAGATCGACGAGATCGAGCGCCAGGTTCGCCAGCTCGAGATCGAGCGCGAGGCCCTGCGCAAGGAGCAGGACGAGGCCAGCCAGGCCCGCCTCGCGGAGATCGAGCGCAAGCTCGCCGAACTCAACGAGAAGGCGTCCGGGCTCCGCGCCGTGTGGCAGCGCGAGAAGGAGGCCATCGAGACCGTCCGCGCCATCAAGGAGGAGATCGACCAGCTCAAGCTCCAGCTGCAGCAGGCCGAGCGCGACAGCGACTGGGCCAAGGCGTCGGAGATCCAGTACGGGCGCATCCCCATGTTGCAGAAGCGGCTCGAGGAGGAGACCCGCAAGCTGGAGGAGATCCAGCAGGGCGGCCGTCTGCTCAAGGAGGAGGTGGACGCCGAGGACATCGCCGAGGTGGTCAGCAAGTGGACCGGCATCCCGGTCAGCAAGCTGATGCAGAGCGAGATGCAGAAGCTCCTGAACATGGAGGAGGCCCTGCGCAAGCGCGTGGTCGGCCAGGACGAGGCGCTCCAGATCCTCAGCGACGCCGTGCGGCGCTCGCGGAGCGGTCTGGCGGACCCCAACCGGCCGATCGGCTCGTTCCTGTTCCTGGGTCCCACCGGCGTCGGGAAGACCGAGACCGCCAAGGCGCTGGCCGAGTTCCTGTTCGACGACGAGCGCAACATGGTGCGCATCGACATGAGCGAGCACGGCGAGCGGCACTCCGTGGCGCGGCTCATCGGCGCGCCTCCGGGCTACGTCGGCTACGAAGAGGGCGGCCAGCTGACCGAGGCCGTCCGCCGCAGGCCGTACTCGGTGATCCTCCTCGACGAGGTCGAGAAGGCCCACCCGGAGGTCTTCAACGTGCTGCTGCAGATCATGGACGACGGTCGCCTGACCGACGGCCATGGGCGCACGGTGGACTTTCGGAACGCCGTGATCATCATGACCAGCAACCTCGGGTCGCAGCACTTCGCCGATCCGCTCACGTCCGACGCGCCGTTCGTCGCGGTCAAGCAGCGGGTGCTGGACGAGGTGCGGCAGTTCTTCCGGCCCGAGTTCGTGAACCGACTGGACGACATCGTGGTGTTCCGGATGCTCGGCGCGTCGGACATCAAGCAGATCGTCCGGATCCAGGTCGGGCAGCTGGCCGCGCGCCTGCGGGATCGGCGCATCGAGCTGACGCTGTCCGAGAGCGCGCTCGAGGAGCTCGCCTCGGCCGGATTCGACCCGGTGTACGGAGCCAGGCCTCTGCGGCGCGCGATCCAGCGCGACGTGATGAACCCGCTGGCCCAGGCCCTGCTCCGGGGCGACGTGCGCGACGGCGACCGAGTGCTGGTGGACTACCGCGACGGCAAGTTCCACTTCGACGCGCTCGTCGAAGCCAGCTGACGCCGCCGCATGGGAGACCGCGCCCGAGGGGGCGGGCCCGAACGGGCCCGCCCCCTTTCAGCTCTCAAGGGACGGGCAGGTCCGACCACGGATTCCGGCAGGACAAGGGGCCCTCCGCCGCGAAACCTCCCTCCGAGCCGCCGCGCGCGGCGCACCCCCACAGGAGCAACGATGGAACGAAAGATCCGTATCGGCATGATCGGGTGCGGGCAGATCGCCCAGCACCACATGAGGACCTACAAGGAGATTCCCGAGGCCGAGATGGTCGCCTGCTGCGACATCGACGAGGCAGCGGCGAGGGCCTCCAGCGAGACGTTCGGCATTCCCGACGTCTACACGGACTTCCACGAGATGCTGCGCCGCGAGGACATCGACGCGGTCGACGTGTGCCTCCACAACAACTACCACATGCCGGCCACCGTCGCCGCGCTGCAGGCCGGCAAGCACGCGTACTGCGAGAAGCCGATGGCCGGCACCTACGTGGACGCCAAGCGGATGCTGGACACCGCGCGGGAGACGGGCAAGCACCTCCACATCCAGCTCTCCACGCTGTACTCCAACGAAACCAAAGCCGCCAAGGAGCTGATCGACCTCGGCGAGGTGGGCCGCATCTACCACGCAAGGTCCACCGGTTTTCGGCGCAGGGGCCGGCCCTACGTGGACGGCTACGGCACGCCTTCGTTCGTCCAGAAGGCGCACGCCTCGGGCGGGGCGCTGTACGACATGGGCGTGTACCACATCGCCCAGGTCCTGTACCTCATGGGCAACCCGGACGCCGAGCGCATCAGCGGCAAGACCTACCAGGAGACGGACATGGACGAGGAGCGCCGCCGCATCTCCAACTACGACGTCGAGGAGATCGGCATGGGCTTCGTGCGCTTCGCCGGCGGCGCCACGCTCGACATCATCGAGGCCTGGGCCGCCAACCTGGACGGGTTCGAGGGGTCCAGCCTCTTCGGCTCGAAGGCCGGAATCCGCCTCTCGCCGTTCGGGTTCTTCAAGAACATCGGCAACATCGAGCTGAACGCGACGGCCAACCTCGGCGCCGCCGCCTTCCGCTGGGACAACGTGCGCGGCGACGGCCCGTTCTACCGGAACAGCCAGGCCCACTGGATCGCAGCTCTGCTCGGCAAGTGCCCGCTGATCCCCACGGCCGAGATCGCGCTGAACACGATGCTGGTCTCCGAGGGCATCTACCTTTCGGACAAGCTCGGGCGCGAGGTCACCGCCGACGAGGTGCTGCAGCACTCGGTGTCCACGTCCGTGCCGATCTAGGCAGCGTTCAAAGATCCGAGGGATCGAGCCGCTGGACGAAGTCGCGAAGGCAGTCGTCCAGCGGCGCCATCGGTCGGATGCCGAGGCGCCGGCACTTCTCAAAGGACAGCCGGCTGTTGGCGGGGCGCTCGGCCGGCGTGGGCCACTCCGCCGTCGGGATCGGCTCCACCACGACGGGCCATGGGCCGTGCCAACCGAGCTCGTGGGCGGCCTGGATCGCGCGCTTGGCCAAGCCGTGCCACGTCTCGTCCTCCGATCCGGCCGTATGGTAGATGCCTCCCGGAGGGTTCTTCAAGGCCAGGTCGGCCAGCACGCGCGCCAGCTCGGCGGTGTACGTGGGGCACCCGCGCTGATCCACCACCACCTTCAGGGCCGCCCGATTCCGCCATGCGCGCAGGATCGTCCGGGGAAACGACCTGCCGTTCGGGCCGAAGAGCCACGCGGTGCGGCACACCAACGCGTTTGGGTCCGCTCTCAGGGTTCGGACCTCCCCTTCCAGCTTGCTCGCCCCGTAGACGCTCAGGGGATTGGTGTGCGCCGCCTCGTCGTACCAGCCGTCCGCGTGCCCGTCGAAGACGAAGTCCGTGCTGATCTGCAGGAACCTCGCGCCGGCCCTCTTGGCGGCCTCGGCCAGCCGGCCGGGCATGCGGGCGTTCAGCAGGAACGCCTTGTCGGGCTCCGACTCCGCTTGGTCGACCGCCGTGTAGGCCGCGCAGTTCGCCACCCACTCGGGCTTTCCGTACCGGCCAGCCGCCAAGGCTTCCAGGCATCCCGGCTCCGTCGCGTCGAAGTCCGGTAGGTCGAGGGCGACCACCGGGAGCCTGCGCCGCCGCAGCTCCGCCACCAGGTCCGAGCCGAGCATCCCGTTCGCTCCGACAACCACCCAAGCCATATCCCCATTCTAACCGCATCCCCGGGCGCCAAAATGGAGCAATGGGCGAACCCGGATTCTTCCGCTTCGACATCGAGACCGCAGGACTGACGCCGCCGGAGAACGGCATCCTCAGCAAGACGCTCCACGAGGACGACAGGATGCGCATCCTCGGCTTCGCGTTCGACGCCGGGCAGATGCTCAGCGAGCACACGGCCAGCGTCCCGGCGATGATCGCCATCGTCTCGGGCCGCGCCAAGGTGGGTCTCGGTTCCTCCTACGAGTGCGAGCCTCGCCTGGGGGAGTGGATCTACATGGAGGCCAAGCTCCCGCACAGCGTGACCGCGCTCGAGCCGACGGTGATGCTCCTGGCGATGTTGCGCTAGGTCACGGCAGAAGGAACCCCAGGCTCGGCATCTGCGGAACGTCCAGCTCGGAGACCGACCGTCCCGTGAGGCCCTGCACGTAGCCCACAAACCAGCCGAGGGCCGCGCCCGCGAGCGTGCGGTTGACCGGATCGTAGCCGTGGACAAACACCGAGCGGTTGCGCAGGTCCCAGACCGGCCGGAAACCTCTCGGCAGGCCCTGGTAGGCCAGCGCGGCGAACGGGTGCTCCAGCTTCTTCAGCGTCCTGACCTTCTCGTGGAAGGATAGCGAGGTCCTGTTCTCAGCGGCGCGCTTGGCCAGCCAACCCCTCACGGACTGGGGCAGGTCTTCTCTCTCCGCCGACGCGCCGTAGTCCCGCACGTCGATCCCGTACTCGGCCAAGTGCACGAGCGCGAGCTCCTCGGCGAGCCGCATCAGCCGGAGGAGCGCGTCGCCGTAGTGATCCGCCAAGAACCTGCGCCGAGCGTTCGCCACCAGGTCCAAGAGGAAGAGGCGCTTGGGACCCGGCTCTCGGCAGGAACCGTGGAGTTCAGTGATGAAAGCCTGGAGCGCCTCGAGCCGGTTCGCGAAGTCCTGCCATTCCGGCCCCATCGGAACCAGCGCCCGCTGGATTCCCTCGCGCACCGGATCGAAGTCCGGCTCCTTCCTGACATACTGGACCTGGTCCCAATCGTGCAGGTACAGCGCCAGCTCGGCCAAAGCGCTCGCCACCAAAGAGCCGGCCTCTCCCTGGTCGGCGATCTCCTGCGCGAGCTTCGCGGCTTTCAGGAACAGCCCCGCGTTGAACAGCTTCTGCACGGCCTCCAAGCGGAGCAGCTGCGATTGCTCGAGCAGATCCCCAAGCCGCACCAGCTCCATCGTGTCGGCCGCAGGCCCGTACGGTCCGTACTCGACGTCCACGTAAACCTGGAGCAGCCCGTAGTAGGAGGCGAACAGCGCCAACGCGGCGCTCATCCACTTCCGCCCGCCGGTGGGGTTGACCGCGATCCTGCCCGTCTGCAAGCCGAGGCCCCGCATCCAGCCCAACAGCCGGTTGGCCGAGGCCATCACCTGACGGGTGTTCGAGGGGTCGTCGAGCACCGTCTCTAGGCGGACCAGAGACGCGTCCAGGCCCGCGCCGGCGGCAACCTCCAACGCCGTGGCCCGGCTCTCCGCCGTGGCGACGAACCCAACCGCCAGCCGAGGGTAACGATCCGCCAAGAACCGAATCGAGTGCACCAGCGGCCGGGCCGACACCCCGACGGACAGGATCATCCCGTAGTCGGGCGGGGCTCCACAGGCGTCGCGCCGGTCTCCCACGGGCTCGTCAGCTCGGCAGCCTCCGGCTCGGACGGTCGGAGAACTCGGGACGCTTCGGCGGGTTCCTCTCCAGCTCCTCCAGAACCAGCTCCAGCGCCTTCTCCAGCTGCGGGTCCCGGCCGGCCCTCACGTCCTGCGGCAGGATGTCGACCTCGATGTCCGGGTCGGTGCCGTAGTTCTCCACACCCCAGCCCACGTCCACGAACCAGAACGAGAACTCGGGCTGGGAAGTGATCGTGCCGTCCGCGAGCGGGTTCCGCGGCCAGATGCCGATCACGCCTCCCCAGGTCCTCTTCCCGATCAGCGGACCCAGCTTCATCAGCTTGAAGCAGTGGCTGAAGATGTCGCCGTCCGAGCCGGCGAACTGGTTCGTGATCGCCACCATCGGGCCGTCCACGCTGCCCTCGGGATACGGCTCCGGGCTTCCCCACCGGCTCACGTCGTAGCCGATCCTCTTGCGGTTCAGCTTTTCCAGCAGCAGCGGCGAGACGTGCCCGCCGCCGTTGAACCGCACGTCCACGACCAGACCGTCCTTCGTCCACTCGGTGAGGAACGTGCGGTGGAACTCCGCGAAGCCGTCCGCGCCCATGTTCGGGATGTGCACGTAGCCCACCCTTCCACCGGTCTTCTCGTGAACCCAGCGGCGGTTCGACTCGACCCAATCCCGGTAGCGCAACGGGGTCTCGGACCGGAGGGTGCGCACCACGACGTCCCTTTCGGTCCCGTCGGCGGACCTCACCGTCAGCGTCACGTCCGCGCCCGCCCGGTTGACGAGCATCGCCTGAGGCGGCCTCTGCGGGGAGACCCGCACGCCTTCGACGGCCACCACCCGATCCCCCTCCGAAACGTTCACGCCGGGAGCCAGCAGCGGCGAGCAGTACTTCGGCTCGACGCCCGGCGTGCCGCGGAGGATGCGCCGCAGCACGTAGGCGCCCTCCCCGTCCCACTCGAACTCCGCACCGAGGTAGCCCATGCCGTAGGCCGGCTCGGGCCGGTAGTCGCCGCCGAACTCGTAGGCGTGCGAGGTGCCGAGCTCTCCCTGCATCTCCCAAACCAGATCGCTGAACTCCCCGCGCGTGCCCACGCGGTCCAGCAACGGCCGGTACCGCTCCCACACGCGGTCCCAGTCCACTTGGCTCATGTCCGGCGTCCAGAAGAACTCGCGCTGCAGCAGCCAGGCCTCCCGCGCCATCTGGGGCCACTCCAGACCCGGGTCCACGCTGACCTTGGCCCGGGACAGGTCGACCCAGCCCGACTTGCGGCCCGGGGAGTCCGGCGCCTTGCCCTGGGCGTCGGGCTTCTGGCCTGCGGGCAGGACCCTCACCCGGCTGCCGCAGACGAGGACCATCGTCTTGCCGTCCTGCGAAACCCCGAAGCCCGACAGGCCTCCAGCCAGCTCGGCGAACTCCTGCTCCTTGAAGTCGTAGGCGTGCAGCGTGCCCTTGGGCTCGCCGGAGCCGAACGCGTCCTGGTCGGCGGCTCCCTCCACGGGGAAACTGAGCACCAGAGCCTTGCCCGGAACGCCCCGGATCGCGGCGTAGCGACCCTCCGGAGCCGGAAACGCGAGCACCCGGTCGGCGATCCCCTCGAGGTCGATCTTCACCGGCTTGGCGGCCTGGGCCTCCTCCTTTTTCGCCTCTTCGGCCGGTGCGGTTTCCTTCGGCTTCTCCTCCTCGGTGGCCGCCGGAGCCGGTCGGAACGGGTCGCCGGCCTCCCGATCGAGCACGATCAGATACGGCTTGGTGCCCTTGGGGAACCCGAGGTCGAAGTGCAGGCCATCGTACACCGGGTTGAAGGTGCGCGCCCCGATGAAGTAGAGGAACTTGCCCTCCGGGTCGAACGACGGCATCATGTCCTGCAGCTCGGGCCGCGTGACAGCCTGCGACTGCCCCGTCTCGGCGCTCCACAGACGGATCTCGCAGGTGCGGAGCCCGGTGCCGAAGCCGTAGGCGAGCCACTTGCCGTCCGGAGACCAATCGAAGCCCTGGATGCGCGAAAACGGCGAGCGATCCACCAATCGGCTCTGACGCGACCGAAGGTCCACCACCCACAGCTCATGCCGATGGTTGGACAGCGCCACCTCGTCCGTCTTGGGGTTCGGCAGGAGAGCCTCCACGCGCCCGACCTCCACTCCCTCCAGGGCGTCGACCGAACCGTTCGCCTTCGCCTCGTGAATCTCCAGAACGTCCTGTCCATCGTGGTCGGCGACGCAGACCACCCTCTGTCCGTCCGGAAGCCATGTGGTCAAACGGGTCCGGTAGGGCCCGGCGGGTTCGGGGTTCTGCTGGACGGCCGGACCGTCCCAGTTGCCCATCGTGAAGCTCTTGCCCCGCGCGACGATCGCGAGGCTGTGGCCCTTGGGGTGCAGCGACGCGGACTCCAGGTAGCGGGCGGCGTCCACGAACTTGCGCTGCCGCTGGGTCCGCGGGGATCGGTATTCCACCTCGATCCTCCGGTCCTCACCGGTCGCCGGGTCGTACAGGTAGAGGTCCGCTCCCGCGTGGTACACGATGCGCCGCCCGTCCGTGGACGGAAACCGCGCGTAGAACTCCCGTTGGTTCGTCTCGCGGCGCAGGTCCGAGCCGTCCGGCAGGCAGCTGTACAGGTTGCCGATCCCCTCGTGGTCCGACACGAAGCACACGCGGCCGCCGATCCACATCGGTCTGGCGAGGTTCCCCTTCAGATCGATCAGCTTGCGGAACTGCCCTGAGCCGTCCGCGTCGACCAAAATCTCGCCGGCGGTCCCCCCTCGGTACCTCTTCCAGCGGGCAGGATCCGTGTTGTTCCGGCCGATCGCGCACGCGCCGCCCGGTCCGAACGCGACCGACACGGCGTGTCCCAGCGGCAGCATCTCGGGAAGGCCGCCCTCCAGCCCCACGGCGCAGATGCCGGTGACGCGCGCCACGGGCTGGCCGTAGTCGCTCGCGAACAGGACCTTCGATCCGTCCGGCGTCCAGCCCAGAACCGTGCAAGGCCCGCCCAGGTGCGTCAGCCTTCGGGCAGGCCCGCCCGCCGAGTCCATCACGTAGACTTCGGGGACACCCTCCTCGCGCCCGGTGAACGCGATCCAGCGGCCGTCCGGCGAGAACGCCGGGAACGACACCGCCCCGAGGTTGGCCGTCAGACGGCGGGCCAGTCCACCGCCGGCCGGCACCTCCCAAAGGTCGTCCTCGGAGACGAACACGACCCGGTCGCCCCAGACGGCCGGGAAACGATAGTAGCCTTGCAGAGCGGGCGCGCCTTCCATGTCGGAACGGTCTTACCCGCTGGAGATCGGGAATAGCGATGGCCCGTTCCCCGCGCTAGGCCGCCGGCCGCAGGTGGGTTCCGATCGCCCGCTCCGCCCGGGCCAGCGCCTCTCGGCAGGCCTCGAACAGCTCGCGCACAGGCTGACCGCCGCGGGCGGCCAGCTCGAGCTTCTTCAGCGCCGCTGCGGCCGCAGTCGCGCCGATCGTGGCGCACCCGCCCTTCAGGCTGTGGGCCAGCTTCTGCACGCTCTCCAGGCGCTCCTCGTCCACCGCCTTGGCAAGACCCTCCAGACTGGGCGCAAGGTTCTCCAAGAACGTCTCGAGGACCTCGCGCTGGAACTCCGGATCGTCGCCGCACGTCTCGCTGAGCGCCTTCGGGTCGAAGTCCGGACCTTCGATCCGCACGGGTTGCGGCGTGGAGTCCTCGCGCTGCTTGAGAGCCTTCAGCAGCGCCCTACGGAGGGCCTCCAGCGTGACCGGCTTCGGCACGTAGTCGTCCATGCCCGACTGGATGCACCGCTCGATGTCCTGCTGCATGGCGTTGGCCGTGAGTGCCACGATCGGCAGCCGGCGGCCGGACTCCCTCTCGCGCCGGCGGATCTCCTCGGTCGCCTCGTAGCCGTCCATCTCGGGCATCTGGCAATCCATCAGCACCAGGTCGAACCCGCCCTCCATGGCGGCCTCCACGGCATCCCGACCGTTCGGCACGCAAGCCACCTCGATTCCGAGGCGTTTCAGCATGCGCTCCGCCACGCGGCGGTTGACCTCGTTGTCCTCGGCCACCAGCACGCGGAACCCCTCGAGGCTCTCCTCTTGGGTCGGCTCCGGACGGTCGCCCATTCCCTTGCTCCCCGCACCCACTCCCAGCGCCTCGGCGAGCTGCCGCAGCAGCTGGGCCCGCCGGACCGGCTTGGTCAGCCAGCGGTCGAACCGGTCGCGGGTCTCGGCGACCTGCTCGCGGAGGCGCGCGTCCACCGACGAGAGCGCGACGATCGGCTTGTCCGCCCACCAGATCGACTCGCGGAGGCGCCTCGCCACCTCGAAGCCGTCCATTTCGGGCATGTGGATGTCGAGGATGACCGCGTCGTAGGGCATGCCGGCGGCCGCCTTGCGAACCTTCTCGAGGGCTTCCTGACCGGAAGAGGCGTGCTCAACCCAGCAACCCGCGGCCTGCAGGTGCTCCGCCACGATCCTGCGGTTCGTCTCGTGGTCGTCCACCACCAGCAGCCGCTTGCCGGCCAGCACGCTCTCCGACGCCTCGGCCTGTGGACCCTCGGCGGGGTGGAAGGGCAGGTCGACGGTGAAGGTGCTGCCCTTGCCCACCGTGCTGTCCACCTGGATGCGGCCACCCATGAGCGTGACCAGGCGACGCGTGATGCTCAACCCGAGGCCGGTCCCGCCGTGCTTCCTCGTGGTGCTCCCGTCCGCTTGGGTGAAGCTCTCGAAGATCTGCTCCAACTTGTCCGGCGGAATTCCGACGCCTGTGTCGGACACCCTCAGCCGAAGGAGAGGCTGGCCCGTGAGCGAGCTGGCCGTCGTGGCCTCGAGCATCACCTCGCCCCGCTCGGTGAACTTGACCGCGTTGCCAAGGAGGTTGGTCAAGATCTGCTTGAGCCGCACCGGGTCGCCTTGCAGCCAGTCCGGCAGGTTCGGGTCGTAGCGGCACAGGAGCTCGAGGCCCTTCTCCTGGGCGCGCACCGCAACGACGTCGGCCACCTCTTCCAGCAGGCTCCGCAGGTCCAGCGGAATCTGCTCGATGGCCATCTTGCCGGCCTCGATCTTGCTGAAATCGAGGATGTCGTTGATGACTTCGAGCAGAAGCTCGGAGCTGGAGCGGATCGCCAGCGCGTACTCCTGCTGCTCCGGGCTGAGCTTCGTCTCGAGAAGAAGGTCCGTCATGCCGATCACGCCGTTGAGCGGCGTGCGGATCTCGTGGCTCATGTTGGCGAGGAACTCGCTCTTGGCCCGGTTCGCGGCCTCGCTCTCCACGGCCAGTTCCTGCGCCTGGCGCAGGGCGTCCTCCAGCTCCTGGTTGGCCCACGACAGGGCCTCCTCGGCCTCCTTCAGCTGCGTGATGTCCCGGGCCACGATCGAGACGAACTTCAGCGCCCCGTCCTCGTCGCGGTGCCCCACGATGGAAAGGTGCACCACAACCTCCCGACCGTCGGCCGATGCGAACGTTCCCTCCCCGACCCAGCTGCCCTGATCCGTCGCGATCTGCATGCTCCGGCGCATCACCGGTCGCCACTCTTCGGTCGCGAACGCATAGACCGTCTCGCCCCGGAGCTCGTCGGCCGACGCCCTGCTCAGCAGCCGGACGGCCGCGGCGTTGGCGTAGATCGGCTGCAGCGAGGCGTCCGCGATGACGACCAAGTCCGGCGAGGCCTCGATCGCGCTGGCGAGGAGCACGTTCTGCTGCTGCGCCAGAGAGATGTCCGTGACGTCGAGGCTGACCCCGTGCACGACGAGGGGGTCCACGGACCGAACGACGCCCGTCAGGCGGCTGATCCGCTCCTCTCCCGCCAAGGTTCGGACGCGAACCTGCACCGTCTGCCGCATGCCGAGCTGCGGGCTCTCCAGCACAGCGGAGACCTCCCTCATCAGCAGAGGGGCGTCGTCGGGGTGGACGTGCCGCGTGATGAAGTCCTCCAGGCGGTGGAGCATCGGCGCGGACGGCTCCGGATAGCCCAAGAACCGCAGCTGCTCCACAGAGCACTCGAACAGGCCCGAGGCGGGGTGCATCTTCCACGAGTGGATGCTCGCCAAGCGCTGGGCCTCGTCCAGGTCGTCGTTCAGCGCCTTGAGCATCTCGTCGGCGGTCTTCTGGTCGGTGACGTCCTCCAGGACGAACACCGATCCTCCGCCGTCGCTCGGCGCGAAGGCTCGCACCTGGAGCCATCGCGAGCTCTGGCCCGCCCCGGCACGCAGCACTCGCTCGACCGCGCCTCCCGCCTGTCGGCACTCGTCGCCCAGCGCCCTCAGCTGAGCCGCCACTTCGAAGCCGAAGGCCTCGTCGACGGCCAGACCGAGCGGGTTCGTGCCGGTCCGCATCGCCAGCTTGGCCGCATCGTTCGCCAGAGAGATGCGCCCGAGCTCGTCCACCCGAACCAGCCCGAGCGGCATGTTCGTCACCAGGTCCCGGAATCGCGCCTCGCTCGACCGCAGCTCCGCGTCCACGCGAAGCCGGTCCGTCGAATCCCTCCCAACGCCGTACACGACGGACTCCTCCGGGTCGCCGACGAACCTCCACTCGATCCAACGCCGCTCCCCGTCTTTGGCAACGAAACGCAGCGCGACGGAGGCCGAACCCTCAGGGCCGGAGGCCGCCTCGTCCACGGCGCGGCGAAGCTCCTCCTGGTCCGCCTGGAAGCACAGCTCTCGGATGGACCGGCCCAGCATCTCCTCCGTGTCGACTCCCAGCGTCCGGCTCCATGCCTCGTTCGCGAGCAGGACGAGCCCGTGCCGATCCATCATCACGGTCAAGTCGCTGGAGATCTCGAACAGCCTGGCGAACGACTCCGCCCTCGCCAGGGCGTCTCGGGCCGTCTGGAGAACCTGTTGCCGCTCCTCCTCGATGCTGAGCGCAGAGACGGCCACACGCAGCATGGTGAGGTCGCCCTCGGACGCCTCGATGGCCGAGGGCCAGAACACGGCCAGCACGCCGACGACCCTGCCGCCGGCGGAGACCGCCCGCAGCTCCATCACCCCGGATCGCCCGCCGATCACGGCCTCCGCCCGCTCCGCATCGCCCGGCTCGCGGCCCTCGGTGAGGAATCTGACGCAAGCGGGCAAGAGCTCCGCGCCTTGCCGAAGGCCCCAACCCCGGAGCGCCTCGGCCTGGCCTTCCTCCGAGCGGACGTACAGGCCGACCGTCCCTAGCAGCAGCCGCTCGCAGGCGCCGACCAGAGCGTGCATGTTCTCCAGCGGATCCGCCCCGAACGACAGGAACGCGTCCCCCACGATCCGAAGGCGCCGAGCCGACTCCGCCTGGGCCGTGACGTCCACCAGCGCGCCAAGGCCGCCGTCTCCAACCTGAACCATGCGCAGAGAGACGGTCCTCTGGCTGCAGCCCAAGCTGACCGAAGGCAGCTCCAATCGACCGTTCGCCGTCCATCGGGCGCAGCGTTCCCGGTCGTCGCCTTCCACGCCGATCGCCTCGTACCACCCCTTGGCTCCGCCCTCCGGCAGGCTTCCGAGCAGCTCCTCCATCGCCTGGTTGGCTCGGACCAAGCGGCCCGCGCCATCCACCTCGAACAGGGGGATCGGTGCTCCCTCAAAAAGGGAGCGGAACCTCCTCTCGCTCTCCGCCGTTCTTCGCTCCGACTGCTCCCGTTCGGTCAACGCCTTGTCCAGCGACTCCGCCAGCAGGGCCAGCTCGTTGTCACCGGGAAGCAGAAGGCTGCAAGCCTCGCCGGCCTGCCGCCGCTGGAGCCCCTTGGCCAGTTGACCGACCGGCCGAACGACCCCCAGAGTCACGACACGGAACACCAGTCCCGCGAACAACAGGAACGCGACGCTGGAGACCACCCAGGGCGCATAGGCCAGCACCTCGTCCCAAGCACCCAAGGAGTGCGGGTCCTCGATTTCGATCACCAAGAACACTGGGTCGTTGACCCCGAGCGCCTGGGACAGCCTCCGGCTCTTCAGGTACACGACCTCGCCCGTTTCGTTGGGCACCACGACCGGCCTCTGCCAAGCCGGGCGGAGCGCCCGGAGGAAATCCTCCTGCTCCCCGCTCGCCCACCCGGCCCGGCGAACCGGCGGATCACCGAAGAGAGCCATGGCGCGACCGACCGCGGGAAGCCTCTTGACCTGCGCGTCCAAAACCCTGTCGTAGGCGTCGAACGACTTCTCGCTGGTGAGCAGATCCTCCACCAACGCGGCAACGGCCGTGCCGACGGCCTCGCTCTTGGCGCTCAGCTGGCGGTTCCACGCCCAGCGGGTGGCCCAGGCGCTCGCCAGAGCAAGGCCCAAGCCGCACACCGCGATCGGCACGAAGGTGCCGACCGCCAACGATCGGCGACCCGTCCACCGCCTCCAACCAACCGCCCAGCGGGAATCCATGTCGCTCACTGGGCATTATCGGCACCCAGAGCCGCAGTCCGCACCGCGATGCGCGACGGATTGTCGCCATGGGCGGGGGGCGAGCCGACTGGTCGGGGCGACAGGATTCGAACCTGCGACCTGCTGCACCCAAAGCAGCCGCGCTACCAAACTGCGCCACGCCCCGCCGGCCGCAAGAGGTTACCCGACGTTCGCCGAAGGTAGACTGCTCGCCATCCGGGCCCGTAGCTCAGAGGTTAGAGCGTGCGGCTCATAACCGCTTGGTCGTGGGTTCGATCCCCACCGGGCCCACCAAGGCCGCACCCAGTCGTCAGTGCGGGCGGCCGAAGCGACCGATCGGCAGAACGATCCACTCGGCTCGACCGATGATCGATTCGCGCGGAACCAAGCCCCAGCCTCGGCTGTCGAACGAGCCGTTCCGGTTGTCCCCCATCATCAGGTAGTGCCCGGGCGGGATCGGCGCCGGCGGAAGGGCCTTGAGCGCGGCCATCGTGTCAGGGTCGTCCACCCGGAAAGCCGGCGCGGTACGCTCGGTGTCGTTCACAAAGTCGCCGTGGATGGTGAGCGGAACGTACTGGCCGTGGAACTTGACCAGCTTGAAGTCGTAGGCTGGCTGGGCGGCCACCTCGTCGGGAGACAGGCGGACGAAGCGGTCCATGCCGAGCTGCAGGGTGAAGGTCTTGTACGGCTCGTCGACCGGCCTCCCGTCGCGGTAGAGCACGTTGTTCCGCACCTCGATCACCTGGCCCGGGAGCCCCACGCACCGCTTCACGAAGTCCACGTTCACCTCGCCGTCCTGATCCAGCATCTGCTGCGGCACGGCCTCCTTGGGCGGACGGAACACCACGATGTCGCCCACCTTGGGGTCGGTGTACCGGTAGATCGCCTTGTTGGCCACGATGAAGTCGTTCACCATCAGCGTGAAGACCATCGAGCCAGAGGGGATCCGAAACATCTGGATGGCGAACGGGCGCAGCAGCAGGAACACCAGGATCGCCGCGTAGATGATCGCGTCGCTCGTGTCGTTCACGAAGCGGACGATCGGGTACACGCCGCTGCGCAGGTGCGGAGGCGTGTTCAGGACGTAGCGATGCACCAGCAAACGGAGGGCCGTGAGCACCGCAACCAGGATCAGGATCCTGCTCAGCGGGGTGCGCGCCAGCGCGTCGATGGTGGTGGCGAGGTCCCCGGCTTCGGTCTGGGCCAGAAGCTGCCGGAAGGGCATCAGCGGCGCTCTTTGATCCGGGCTTCCTTTCCGACCTTCTCGCGCAGGTAGTAGAGCTTGGCCCGCCGAACCAGGCCGCGCCGGACCACCTCGAACTTGGCGACGTTGGGGGAGTGCAGCGGGAACGTGCGCTCCACGCCGACGCCGTTGCTGATCTTGCGCAGGGTGACGGTCTCGGCGATGCCCCCGTGCTTCAGAGCGATCACCACGCCCTCGAAAATCTGGATACGCTCCTTGCCCGCCTCGCGGACCTTCACGTGCGCCCGGACGGTGTCGCCCGGCCGGATCTCGGGAAGGTCGGTCTTGAGGCAAGGCGCGACGACGCTCTGCAAGATGGCTGCTTTCGACATGGCGGTCAAACTCCGGCAACGGGGCGGCCTGATGCCCGACGTTGGCTGTCCGAAGGGCTATTGTAGCAGGTCCAGATCGCCTTTTTCCAGACGGGCCCTGCAGAACAGATCCGGCCTTCGCTCGCGGGTGAGGCGCAGGGCCTGTGCCCTCTGCCAGCGCTTCGCGGCGCGGTGGTCTCCGGACAGCAGCTCGTCCGGCACGGCCAAGCCCTCGATCTCCCTCGGCCGGGTGTACTGGGGAGCGCTCAACAGGCCGTCCTGGTGGCTGTCCTGACGCAGGCTCCCCTCCGAGCCGACGACTCCGGGCAGAAGACGAACCACCGCGTCGGCCATCGCCAAGGCGGGGATCTCTCCGCCCGTCAGCACGAAGTCTCCGAGGCTGAAGGTGTGCGTCCCGACGAGGAGCCTCGCACGGTCGTCGATGCCCTCGTAGCGCCCGCACACGAACACAACCTCCGGCCTCCGCGACAGCTCCTCCGCAGCCCGCTGGTCGAAGCGGTCGCCCGTCGGGTCGGTGAACACCACAGCCGCCCCTTGCGGCGGCCTCAGCCACCGCACCGCGGCGACCACCGGCTCGGCCTTGATCAGCATGCCGTCGAACCCGCCGAAGGGCCGGTCGTCGACCGTCCGATGGCGGTCGTAGACGAAGTCCCGCGGGTCAGCCGCGACGTAGCTCACCAGTCCCCGTTCCGCAGCCCGACCGAGGACCCCGTGCCTCAGCGCGCCCAGCACCATCTCTGGGAACAGAGTGACGAAACCGACCCTCATCCGACCACCGACCGTTCCATCCTACCTGCCCAACCCCAAGGTAAGATGCTGGCGAATCTGCCCAAGGCAAGGAGCGCTCCGTGAACATCCCTTCTGAACTCAAGTACACCAAGTCCCACGAGTGGGTCCGCTTCGAGAACGGCGTCGCCGTGGTCGGCATCACCGACTTCGCGCAGTCCGAGCTGGGCGACGTGGTCTACGTCGAGCTCCCCGAGGTCGGGCGTGCGCTCGCCGAGGACGAGGTCTTCGGAACGGTCGAGAGCGTCAAGACCGTCAGCGAGCTGATCTCCCCGGTTCCCGGCAACGTCGTCGAGGTGAATCCGGCGCTGGCCAACCAGCCGGAGCTCGTCAACAGCGACCCCTACGGCGCAGGCTGGATGGTCAAGGTCGAGGTGAGCGGAGAGGCTCAGGGACTGCTCTCCGCCGACGAGTACGCCGCGACGATCGAATAGAGAGGAGAAGATGCCCTACATCCCCCATACCGAAGAGGACCGCCGGGAGATGCTGGCGGCCATCGGGGTGGGATCGATCGACGAGCTCTTCCGGGACATCCCGGAAGAGCTCAGGCTGAAAGAGCCCCTCGATCTGCCGCCCTCAATGGACGAGTACCACCTCCAACGGCACTTCTTCCAGCTCGCTGCGCAGAACCGGTCCTCCGCCAACGCGCTCTGGTTCCTCGGCGCAGGCCTGTACGACCGCTACATCCCCGCAACCGTTCCCGCCGTGGTCTCGAGGGGCGAGTTCCTGACCTCCTACACCCCCTACCAGCCGGAGCTGTCGCAGGGCTACCTGCAGGCCATCTACGAGTTCCAAACGATGGTGGCCCACCTGTACGGCATGGACATGGCTAACGCCTCGATGTACGACGGAGCGACCGCCATGGCCGAGGCCGCCATCATGGCCCACGGCCTCAACGGCAGGCCCAAAGTGTGCGTTTCGTCCGCCGTGCATCCGGTGTGGCGCCAGGTTCTGCGGACCTACTGCTGGGCCGTGGACGTGGAGGTGGTGGAGATTCCGCACTCCGACGGCAGGACCTCCGACTTCTCGGTGGTGGACGACCAGACGGCCTGCGTCATCGTTCAGTACCCGAACTTCTTCGGCGTGATCGAGGACCTCGGCGCGGCGCGCGACGCCGCCCGGGCCGCTGGCGCGCTGTTCGTGGTCGCGGCGGACCCGACGGCGATGGGCCTGCTCCCGCCGCCCGGCGAGTTCGACGCGGACGTCGTAGTCGGCGAGGGCCAGCCGCTCGGCATCCCGATGGGCTTCGGAGGCCCGCTCTTGGGCCTGTTCGCGTTCAAGAAGCAGTACCACCGGTCGTTCCCCGGCCGCATCGTGGGCCGCACGCAGGACAAGGACGGCAACCCAGGCTTCGTGATGACTCTCCGGACCCGGGAGCAGGACATCCGACGCGAGAAGGCGACCTCGAACATCTGCACGAACTCCGCGCTCATGGGCCTGTGCGCCACCGTCTACCTGGCCGCCCTCGGCAAGAACGGCCTGCGGCAGGTCGCCGAAACGACGGTGCGCAACACGCGCTACGCCATCGGCAGGCTCACCCAGGCCGGCGCCCGGCTGCGCTTTGACGGCAGGGTGTTCGGCGAGTTCGTGCTGGAGCTCGATCGCGACGCCGAGGAGGTCCAGCGCAGGCTGCTGGACCGCGGCATCATGGCGGGCCTTCCGCTGGGCCGCTTCTACCCCGGCATGGAGCGCTGCCTGCTCGTCGCCGTCACCGAGTGCCGCCTGAAGGACGAGATCGATCTGTATGCCGAGGAACTGAAGGAGGTGCTGGCATGAGCCGCACAAAGCGAGTGCCGGACATGAGGCTGATGTTCGAGAAGTCCAGGATGGGACGCGTCGGGTGCAACCTCCCCGCGCCGACCACGCCCGAGGTCGACCTGGAGCAGGAGCTCGGGGCCGTGCGAAGCGACCTCCTTCTGCCGGAGCTCTCCGAGCTGGAGGTCCTGCGGCACTTCACGCACCTCAGCCACATCAACTACGGCATCGAGACGGGCTTCTACCCGCTCGGCAGCTGCACGATGAAGTACAACCCGAAGGTCAACGAGCGGGTGGCCGGTCTTTCGGGCTTCGCGGGCATCCACCCCCTGCAGCCGGAGGAGACCGTGCCCGGCGCGCTGGAGGTGCTGCTGAGCGTCCAGGAGATGCTGGAGGAGATCACCGGGTTCGACCACGTCACCCTCCAGCCGCTCGCGGGCGCCCACGGCGAGCTGACCTGCCTGATGCTCATCAAGGCGTACCACGAGTCTCGCGGCGAAGGCGGGCGAAAGGTGGTTCTGGTCCCGGACAGCGCGCACGGCACCAACCCCGCGAGCGCGGCTCGGGCCGGGTTCCGCGTGAAGCCGATCCCGACGAACGAGGACGGCCTCACCGACCTCGAGGCGCTGAAGGCCGCGCTGGGGCCAGACACCGCCACCCTGATGCTCACCAACCCGTCCACGCTGGGCCTGTTCGAGCGGAACATCGCGCAGATCTGCGACATGGTGCACGCGGCCGGAGCGCTCGTGTTCTGCGACGGCGCGAACATGAACGCGATGGTGGGAACCACCCGCCCATCGGACCACGGGTTCGACTGCATGCATCTGAACCTGCACAAGACGTTCAGCACGCCGCACGGCGGCGGCGGCCCCGGCTGTGGCGCGATCGGCGCGAACGAGCTGCTGGCCCCGTTCCTGCCCACCCCCGTGCTGGTCCGTCGGGACGGCAAGGCCGCCTTCGATCACGACCGGCCCCAGTCGATCGGGAAGGTGTCGCCGTACTACGGTCAGTTCCTGCTGGCGGTGCGCGCGCTCAGCTACCTGCTGGCGTTCGGCCGGGAGCACATGGCGGACATCTCTCGCCATGCGGTGCTGAACGCCAACTACGTGCAGGCGAGGCTGAAGGACGTCCTCCCGCCGGCGCACGACCGCTTCTGCATGCACGAGTGCGTCCTGACCGCCGCCCCCTACAAGAAGCAGGGGGTCCGCGCTCTGGACATCAGCAAGCGGCTCATCGACTACGGGTTCCACCCTCCGACGAACTACTTCCCGCTGATCGTGCCCGAGGCGCTGATGATCGAGCCGACGGAGACCGAGACCAAGGAGACCTTGGACGCGTTCTGCGACGCCCTCCGTGCGATCTGCGCCGAAGCGCGGGAGAATCCCGACCTGCTGCACGACGCGCCGACGACTCAAGTCGTCGGCCGGTTGGACGAAACGGCGGCCGTGAAGAACCTGGACGTCTGCTGGCGTCCCAGCTGAGGCTCGCGGCGGGGTCCGGAGGCGGACCCCGCCTCCCGGTTACCATGGCTGACTTCGTCCTCGCAGACGACGGACCGACGGACGGTCGGGAGAACATGGCCCGCGACGCCGCCCTGCTGGAGCGCGCCGAGCGGGGAGAGAGGCTCTGCCGCGTGTATCGCTGGACCGGCGCCTGGGTCAGCCTCGGCTACTGGCAACGGGCGGAGCGCGACCTGTTGCCCGGCAACCCCGTGCCCTGGGTCGCCAGGCCCACGGGCGGAAAGGCCGTGCTCCACGGGCACGACGTCACCGTCGGCCTCGCATGGCCTCTGGAGGGTCTGGCGGAGCCCGGCGAGGACCCGGCAACGCTCTCCCGCTCCGTCCGCAGGGTGTACCGGCGCGTGGTCGAGCCGTTGGTGGATGCGCTGCGCGCCTGCGGCCTGCCGGCGGCCTTGGCCGAGCAGACGCCCTTCGTCGCTGCCGCCGGCCGGACGGCCGACTGCTTCGCCCATATCTCCCCGAACGACGTGGTGGACGAGCGGACGGGCCTCAAGGTGTGTGGGTGCGCTCTGCGGATCACCCAGCGCGCCGTGCTGGTCCAGGCGAGCATCCCGAACGGTCCTCCGCTCGTCGACCCCTCGCTCGTTTTCGAGCGACCCGCATCCTACTCGAGCAACCGATGGGAGGACGGTCCCTTCGCCGAGCGGCTTCGTGAGGCCTTGCGAATCCGGCTGGGTTGAGAGGGAGCAGGCGGTTCCCGACCCGCTCCCAAACGCTCAAACCTTGCGGAAGATCAGCGTGGCGTTGTGACCGCCGAAGCCGAACGAGTTCGACATCGCCACCTTCACCTCGGCCTGCCGCGCGGCGTTCGGCACGTAGTCCAGGTCGCACTCCGGGTCCGGCGTCTCATAGTTGATGGTTGGCGGGATGATCCCCTCCTCCATCGCCTTCAGGCACGCCACGGCCTCCACCGCGCCCGCCGCGCCGAGCAGGTGCCCGTGCATGGACTTGGTGCTGCTCACCGCGACCTTGTACGCGGCTTCGCCGAACACCTTCTTGATCGCCTCGGTCTCACCCTTGTCGTTGTAGTACGTCGAGGTTCCGTGGGCGTTGATGTAGTCCACGTCCTCCGGCTTTAGCCCGGCGCTCTCGAGGGCCATCGCCATCGAGCGGACGGCACCGCGAGAGTCCGGGTCGGGCTGGGTGATGTGGTAGGCGTCGCCGCTCAGCCCGTAACCAACCAGCTCGCCGTAGATCCGGGCGCCTCGGGCCACGGCGTAGTCGTAGTCCTCCAGCACCAGCACTCCCGCTCCCTCGCCCATCACGAAGCCGTCCCGGTCCTTGTCGAACGGGCGCGAGGCGTGCTCCGGGTCGTCGTTGCGGGTGCTCATGGCCCGCGCGGCGCAGAAAGCCGCGAGCGAGATCGGGTTCACGGGAGCCTCGCTCCCGCCGGCCAGCATCACCTTGGCGTCTCCGCGACGGATGATGTGCGCCGCTTCGCCGATGGAGTGCGCGCCGGTGGCGCAGGCCGTCACGACGCACAGGTTCGGCCCCCGGTACCCGTTGAGGATGGAGATGTAGCCCGAAGCCATGTCCGGGATCATGTACGGCACGAGGAACGGGGAGACCTTGCCCGGACCGGCCTCCAGCATGCGCTTGTGCTGCTCGCCGAGGAACGTCAGGCCCCCGATGCCGGAGCTGACCAGCACGCCTACGTCGAAGGTCTCCTCTTCGGAGATCTTCAGCGAGGCGTCCTCGATGGCCATCTTCGCGGCGGCGACCGCCAAGGCGATGAAGCGGTCGATCCGCCTGGCCTCCTTCCGGTCCAGGTAGTCCTCGGCGTTGAAGTCCTTGACCTCCGCCGCGATCTGCGTGGAGAAGTCCGAGGGATCGAGGCAGGTGATGCGTCCGATCCCGTTTTTGCCGGCCTTCAGCGCCTCCCAGGTGGGGGCCACGCCGACACCCAACGGAGTGACCGCGCCGAGACCGGTAACCACCACCCGGCCGGACGAGCGGCGAGGAGAGCTCATGCCTTCTGGCTGATGTAGTTGACGGCGTCCCCGACCGTCTTGATGTTGTTGACGTCGTCGTCAGGGATGTCGATCCCGAACTCCTCCTCCAACGCCATGGCGAGCTCCACGACGTCCAGCGAGTCCGCACCGAGGTCCTCCTGGAAGGAAGCGCTCTCGACGACCTCCTCCTCCTTGACGTTCAGAGCGTTGACGACGACTTTGCGAACGCGATCCAGAATTTCCTGAGACATGGATTGCACCTACGAGAGCCGCCTCGCCCGGCATTCCGGCGAGGAACAGCCTGAACATTATGCACCAAGCCCGGCGCGCCGGGCAAAACCGGGACTCACAGCGCCGCGACGCGGATGAGGTCGTCGCTGGAGCCGGACGAGCCCCCGGGGGTCGCCAGCTCCCCGTACACGACCCCGTCGCGAACCTCCATCGCGGCAACGGTGCAGACGCGCCTGACCAGCTCGGCCGGACCGGCGAAGCGAACCTCCAGGTAGTTGTCCGAGAGACCCGCCATCAGGCCGGTCTTCGGGCACTTCCCCTCCACCAGAACGCGCAAGCTCCTCCCCAGGAACCTTGCAGCCTCGGCCTCGCCCGTGCGCCCCGCGACCTCCATCAGCAGCTGGCTCCGGCGCTGCTTCTCCTCGGCGGCCACCGCGTCGCCCCACACGTCGGCCTTGGTTCCAGGGCGGGGGCTGAAGCGGAACACGTGCGCCTTCAGGAAGGAGGCTTGCTCGACGGTCCTCAGGCTCTCCTCGAAGCGCTCGGGCGTCTCCGTGGGGAAGCCGACCATCACGTCCGTGGTGACCAAGAGGTCCGGCACCACCGCGCGGAGCAGGTCCAACAGGTCCAGGAACTCCCTGGAGGTGTACGGGCGGTTCATGTCGCGCAGCACGCCGTCGCTGCCGCTCTGGAGGGGCAGGTGCAGGTGCGGCACCACCAGGCCGGAGGCCATGAGGTTCATGAGCCGGAACGTGACGTGCCGCATCTCGATGCTGCTGATGCGGATCCGCTCCAGCCCCGGGGTGTCTGCCATCAGCTCGATGAGGTCCTCGAAGTGCGGACCCCCGCTCCCGGTGTCCGGCCCGTAGGCCCCGATCAGCACGCCGCTGAGCACGACCTCCTTGTAGCCCATCTGCACCAGGCGGTCCACCTCGCCGAGAATCTCCGCCGCGGGACGGCTGACCATGTGCGGCCGCGTGAACGGAATGGAGCAGTAGCTGCAGAAAACGTTGCAGCCTTCTTGAATCTTGATCGTGGCGCGCGTGCGGCCCTTCCAAGCCGAGCCGAGCGTCTTGGCGCTCCTTGGCCGGGGCCGCAGGTCCGCCCCCAGCCCCGGGAACGCCCGCAGAACGTGCTCCACGGTGCGCATCTTCTCGGGGTTCGGCACTAGCAGGTGCGCCTCGGGAAAGGCCCTGCGCTCGTTGAGGGCCATCTGGGCCGCGCAGCCCGTGACCACGACCTTGGCCTCGGGGTTCGAGCGGAGCGCCCGGCGCACGGCGTAGCGGCTCTTGCTCTCGGCCACCGCCGTGACGCTGCATGTGTTCACCACGTAGACGTCGGCGGGAGAGTCGAACGGGACGACCGAGAAGCCGGCGTCCTCGAAGGACTCGAGAATGCGCTGGGTTTCGTACTGGTTCACCTTGCATCCGAGCGTGGTGAACGCGGCGCGGGGCATGGCAACGTGTTTACCGTATGGCCCCGAGCCGACGCCGGGCGGTCCGACCCGGGACGGGGCCGGAAGGCCCAGAGAATCCTGCGGGTTCTGTGCCGCATACTTCCTGCGATGCCGGCGGGGACGGAACAGCGGGTGTGGTTCGGATCGGGGTTGGTGCCTTCGATCCAGCGAGCCGCCCTTCTTCCCCTCTCCGCCCTCTACTCCGCCGGCTGGCTCGGCTATCGGGCCGTCTACTCCCTAGGCCTGAAGCGCGCGGAGCAACCCCACCGCCCGATCGTGTGCGTCGGCAACCTGGTCGTCGGCGGCTCGGGCAAGTCGCCCGTCGCGCTCCACCTCGCCGACCTGCTACGTGGGCTGGGCCGGAGGGTCGTCGTGTCGTGCAGCGGCTACGGGTCACCGAGGCAAGCGAGCGCATCTTGGGCGCCCGACGGGCCTCTGGACCCCGGCGAATGGGGCGACGAGCCCGCCATGCTGCGCTGGCTCCGGCCCGAACTCGAGCTGGTCGTCGGACGGGACCGGGTGGCCGCCGCCCGGCTCTGCGCTCAGCACGCGCCGGACGCCGTGCTGCTGCTGGACGACGGCTTCCAGCACCTCCGCCTGGCCAAGGACGTGTCCATCCTCCTGGACGATCCGAGCCCTCCCAACCCGTTCTCCCTCCCCGCAGGCCCGTACCGGGAACCGAGGAGCAGCCGCCGGCTCGCCGACCTCGTGCTTCCGGGCCGCTTCCGGGTCGAGCAGGGGCCTCTGTCGTTCCTCGACCCGATCGCCGGCGCCCCAACCGACGCGCCCAAGGAGGCGGTGCTGCTCTGCGCGCTCGGTCGGCCCGACCGCTTCGAACGGTCCCTGGCCGAGGCCGGCGTTCGGCTCTCCCGGCTGGTGGTCCGCACCGACCACGACCCGCTCCTCGCGGGTAACCTGCTGGAGGGAGTGCCGCCCGGAGCAACGGTCGTCACGTCCGCCAAGGACTGGGTGAAGATCCGCCGCCGGTCGGACCTGGATCGGTTCCGCTGGGTGGTTGCGCTGCACCACCCCAGCATCGAGCCGGCGGACGACTTCCGAAGGTGGCTGGCCGACCGAATCGATGAAGTGGAAGCCGAACAAGATCGCCACGCGACTGGGTAGCTGGGCCTTCGTTCGAGCCCAGCGCTGGTGCGTCGCCACGAGCCCCGAGCGGGCGGCTGCCGCGGGCGAGCGCATCGGCAGGCTCGCGTTCCGGCTCTCCAAGAAGCACCGGCTGCGCACGCTCTCGAACCTCGCGCTGGCGTTTCCCGAGCTGTCCGAGGAGGAGCGCCGGCGCTTGGCCGTCCGCGTCTTCGAGCACTTCGGACGCAACGCCGCCGACTTCCTCCGCACCGAGCTCCGAACCGACCAGGAGGTCCTGGAAACCACGACCGTCTCTGGGCGAGAGCACCTGGACGGGGCGTTCGCCCTCGGTCGCGGGGTGCTGGTGGTGACCGCGCACCTCGGAAACTGGGAGCGCGGCGCACACTGGTTCTCCGCATCCGGGTTCCCGATGAGCGTCGTGGCCAGGGACGCCAACGACTCGGAGCTGAACGACCTGGTGCTTCGGATGAGGCGCCATGCGGGGGCGGAGGTGATCCCGCGAGGCAACGCCGCCCGGCCGATCCTAGCGAAGCTCAAGGCGAACGGCGTGGTCGCCATCCTTCCCGACCAGAACTCGTCGGAGGCGTTCGTGCCGTTCTTCGGCGTGCCCGCCGGAACCGTGCTCGGGCCGGCCGTGCTGCACCTCCGAACCGGCGCCCCGATCGTCCCGCTCGCCTGCATCTCGACCGGCGTCGGGCGCCTCCATATCGAGATCCTTCCGGCCCGCTCCTACGACCGAGCCAGCGGGGTCAAGCCGGAAGAGATCATGGCCGACCTCAATCGCGATCTCGAGTCCCTGATCCGGCGCTGGCCGGACCAGTATCTTTGGCTCCACGACCGATGGAAGAGCGCCCGAAGGAAGGGATGGATCGAAGCGGGCCGAGGTTCCTGATCGTCCGGTTCTCGGCGATCGGGGACTGCGTGATGGCTTTGCCCGTGGCCTCGCGCCTGAGGCGGTCCGTCCCGGGCGCAGTCATCGACTGGGTGGTCGATCGCCGTTGCGCCGACGTGATCGACACCGAGCGGCTCGTTGACGGCCTGGAGGCTTTCGACAGCCGGCAGGAGAAGCGCAGCCGGTGGACCCCTTGGGGCCTGGCGCGCCAGTGGCGCTTCTACCGCAGGCTGAGGGACCGCCGCTACGACTTCGGCATCGACCTCCAAGGCCACTCCAAGACCGCACTCTGCCTGTGGTGCGCGAGGCCGGAACGGCGCGTCGCGGCGCGCTCCACCGACCGCCTGGCCAGAAGGCTGAATCCCGTTCGCCCCTGGCCCCACCGCGCCGAGCACGTCGTCGACCAGAACCTCGAGACGCTGGGCTATCTCGGCTTCGCGACGGGCGACCCTACGCCGATCCTGCCCAACCTCACCCGCGAGCGCGAGGAGCTCCGGAGCGGGCTGCCGGATCGGCCGCTCGTCACCATCGCCGTCGGCGCCGGCCACCCCAAGAAGATCGTCCCCATCGATCGTTGGCGAGGCGTCGGTGAGCTGCTGCTTCGGGAGGGCTTCGCCGTGGCGTACCTCGGAGGACCCGCCGACCCGCACCCGGACCTCCCCGACGCCATCGACTGGGTGGGCGCGCTCCCGCTCCGAAAGACGATGGCCGCGGTCTCGCTCTCCGCCATCCACCTCAGCGGCGATACCGGCACAGCCCACATCGCTTCGGCCTTGGGAGTGCCCACCGTGACGGTGTTCGGCCACATGCCTCCGGAGCAGTTCCGCCCGTATTGGGGCCGTGGCGTGGTGCTAGCGATCGGCAAGGACGCGAGCCTCGTGCCGCAGAGCGCGATCTTCGCCGCGACCATGCAGCACTGGAGGGAGCTGCGTGGCTAGGTTTCTGATCAGCCGGCTCAGCGCGCTGGGCGACGTGGTCTGCTCACTTCCCGCGGCCGGAGCGCTGAAGGCGGGGCATCCGGGCTGCACGGTCGTCTGGGTCTGCGATCCGCGCTTCTCGGCGATCCCGCGCCTCTGCCGACACGTCAACGAGGTGTTCGAGGCCCGCCCGGGCCTCGCACCCAAAACCTGGCCTCGGCTGGAGGGCGAGTTCGACGCGGCTCTGGACCTTCAGGGCTTGGCCAAGAGTGCGTTGCCGGTCTGGCGGTGCAAGGCCGGGCTGAAGCTGGGCTACCACTGGCAGCGCGAAGGCGCTTGGCTGGCCTCGCAACCGGTGAAGCCGGACCCGACCTCGTGGCACATCGTGGACCAGTACGTCGACGTGGCGCGCGCCGCCGGAGGCTTGGCGCACGAGGCCGACTTCGGCCTGCAACCCTCGCCGACCGACCGCGCCACGATCGAAGGGACCCTCGAGCAGGCCGGTGTGCGCAGGCCGTTCGTGGTGCTGAACCCCGGCGCGGCTTGGGCCACCAAGCGCTGGCCGCCGTCGCACGCCGCCGGTCTGATCGACCGCCTGGCCGAGAGCGGCGTGGCGACCATCCTGATCGGCGGCCGCGCCGAGGCCGACCGGGAGTCGGTGGCCTCGGTCCTCGCGGAGAGCCGCGCCGGAGCGGCCGACCTGTGCGGCAGAACCTCGCTTGGCGAGCTGGTCGCGCTGATCGCGGCCTGCTCCGCGCACGTGGGCGGCGACACCGGGAGCACTCACATCGCGGCGGCCTTGGGCGTGCCCGCCATCGGCCTCTACTCCATCACCCGGCCTCGCCGGAGCTGCCCCTACGGGCAGATCGACCGCTGCTTCTACGATCCGGAGGGGCTGGACCGCATCGACCCGTCGGCGGTAGCATCAAGGGTCCTCGAGGCGATTCCGTGAGTCTGATGACGTGGGAAGAGGCGCTTCGTCTGCGCCAAGGCCGCAGGCTCGTATTCACCAACGGCGTGTTCGATCTGCTCCACGTGGGCCATCTGCGCCTGTTGCGGGCGGCCCGCGAGCTGGGCGACCTGCTGATCGTGGGCCTGAACGACGACGACTCGGTGCGAAGACTGGGAAAGGGTCCGGACAGGCCTGTCAACCCGCTGGAGGACCGCGCCGAGCTGCTCTCCGCCCTCCGGCCGGTGGACGGCGTCGTTGCGTTCTCCGACGACACGCCCAGCCGACTGATCGCATATCTGCGGCCGGAGGTGCACGTGAAGGGAGGCGACTACCGCGAGGAGGACCTTCCGGAGGCGGGGATCATCCGCTCCTACGGCGGAGAGGTCGTGATCTTCCCCACCGTCGCTGGCCGATCGACGACTTCCATGCTGCGGAGGGCCGGTCTGGAGTGAGGGCGTTCGACGAGGATCCCTCCATCCGGTGGCTGTTCGTCTTCACCCACCCCGACGACGAGCTGGGCCTGTGCGCCTGGATCCGCAGGCTGGTGCGAGCGGGCGCGAGCGTCGACCTCTGCTGGGTCCACGACGTCCCGGTGCGCCGAGCCGAGGCGGCGGCCAACGCCCGCGAGCTTGGCCTGTCGGAGGATCGCCTGCACTTCCTGAGCGGAAGCGACGGCAGAATCGCGGAGGAGATGCCCGATCTTTGGCCCAAGTTGAGAGAGGTGGTTCGAAGAGTCCGGCCCGACCGGGTGGCGACCATCGCGTTCGAGCAGGGCCATCTGGATCACGACGCCACCAACCTCCTCGTGCACCGCTCGTTCGAGGGGCCGGTCTTCGAGTACCCGATGTACCACCCGTACACGAGGCGGATCCAGACCCTCAACCGGTTCGCCGACCCGTCCGGCGAAGAGGTTCTGCCCCTGAGCGAGGAGGAGTGCAGGCTGAAGAAGCGGCTGGCGCGGCTCTATCCAAGCCAGAACATCCACTCGGTGCTGCTCTGGTACCACGTCTACCGGTGGCTGATTCTCCGCCCGGTGCACCTTTGCCGCACCGAGAGGATGCGGCTCAAGACGTGGAGCGACTACCTGACGCCGAACCTGCCCCCCCGGTTGCGCGCCGAGGTGCTCCGAAGCCCGGCTTGGGCGCGTTGGGAGCGGGCCGCGAGGGCCTTCCTGAGCCTCGCCGACTCTCCCTGAACGGCGGGGAGAGCCGCTGGTAAACTCTGCCTCCGATGCCGGAACGCTCCAAGCGACTCGACTCCATCCCCCCGTACCTGTTCGCCGAGATCTCCCGGGTCAAGGCGGAGGCGATCGCCTCCGGCGCCGACGTGATCGACCTGGGCATCGGGGACCCCGATCTGCCGACCCCCGAGCCGGTCGTCGAGGCCTTGGCCAAAGCCGCCCACAACCCCGCGACCCACCGCTACGACGAGACCCCCTTCGGGTGGGTGTCGTTCATCGAGGCGGCGGCGGATTGGTACGGGCGCGAGTTCGGCGTCCGCGTCGACCCCAACGGCGAGGTCGTGCAGCTCATCGGCAGCAAGGAGGGCTTGGCGCACCTGGCCTACGCGTACCTGGACCCCGGCGACGTGGCCATCGTTCCCAACCCCGGCTACACCGTCTACAAGGTCAACTCCCTGATGGCGGGGGGAGAGGTCCACGAGACGCCGCTCCTCGAGGAGAACGGATTTCTGCCGAAGCTCGAGGACATCCCCGTCGAAGTCGCCCGCAGGGCGAAGCTCTTCTACGTGTGCTACCCCCACAACCCCACGGGGGCGGTGGCGACGCCGGAGTTCTACGCCGACCTCGTCCGCTTCTGCCGCGACCACGACATTCTGCTCGTGAACGACATGGCCTACGCCACCGTCAGCTACGAGGGCTTCCGAAACCCGACCGTGCTGCAGGTGCCCGGCGGCAAGGAGGTCTCGATCGAGTTCCACAGCCTCAGCAAGATGTTCAACATGACCGGCTGGCGGCTGGGATTCGCCCTGGGCAACCGCGACGCCGTCGCCACGCTCGCGAAGTTCAAGTCGAACATCGACAGCAAGCAGTTCCCCGCCATCGCCGAGGCCGGCGCGGAAGCGCTGCGCAACGTCGACAACTCGGCGTCGCTCGCCGTGTACCAGAAGCGCCGCGACTACCTGTGCGACGGGCTGAACGCGATCGGTTGGCCGGTGCGCAAGCCCAAGGCGACCTTCTACGTTTGGGCGCGCGTGCCGGTGCAGGGCATGTCCAGCGCCGAGTTCTGCAAGTCTCTTCTGGAACGCGCGCACGTGCTCACCATCCCCGGCACCGGATACGGCACCCAGGGCGAGGGCTACCTGAGGATGTCGTTGACGCTGATGGGCGACCGGGAGGGAGAGCGCTTCCAGGAGGCCGTGCGGCGCATCCAAGCCTCGGGCCTGCTCGGGTGACTTACGAGGAAGCCGTCGCGTACGTGTCCGGCCTGGCCCCCCGCGGCTGGCGCCTGGGGCTGGATCGGATGCGCGAGTTCGCCCGCCGCGCCGGACTGGAGGGCGTCCTCGGACCGCATCCGAAGTTCGTGCACGTGGCGGGGACGAACGGCAAGGGCTCCGTGACCGCGTACGTGGAGTCCATCCTGTACGAGGGGGGAGAGCGGGTCGGCTCGTACTACAGCCCCTTCGTCTACGACATCCGAGAACGCATCCAGATCGACCGCCGACTGATCTCGCGGGAAGAGTTCGCCGCGCTGGTCGACCGGCTGCGCCCCGTTGCGGAGACGTTCGAAGGCGGCGAGTTCGGCCCGATCAGCGAGTTCGAGTTCAAGACGGCCATGGGCCTGGCCCATTGGGGCGACCGCGGTTGCTCCTGGGTGGCTCTCGAGGTGGGTCTCGGCGGCCGGTTGGACGCCACGAACATCGTCGATCCCGCCGCCGCCGTGGTGGTGTCGATCGGTCTCGACCACGTCGACATCCTCGGAGGAACCCTCGAGTCGATCGCCTACGAAAAGGCGGGGATCGCCAAGCCGGGGCGGCCGCTGATCGTCGGCGACCTGCCCGAGCCGGCCCGGGAGGTGGTGCTCCGTCAAGCCGATGCCGTCGGCAGCCCGGTCTGGCGCTTCGGGCGGGAGATCCTGCTCGGGGAGGACGACGGCCTATGGACCGTGAGCGTTCCGGGGAGAACGATCGAGCGGCTGACGCCGGGCATTGAGGGCGCGGCCCAGCCGCACAACCTCGCCTTGGCGGTCGCCGCCGTGCTGGCCGGGGGCGCCAGCCCTACCGACGAGGCGATGCGGCTCGGCGCGGCCACAACCCAGCTTCCCGGCCGGTTCGAGCGCCGGCAGGTCGCGGGCCGAACCGTGGTTCTGGACGGCGCCCACAACGCCGAGGCGGCGCGGGTCCTCGCCAGGTCCCTGCTCCGCGCCTTCCCCGGGACGCGGATGCCGATGGTGGCGGGGTCGGTGCGGGGCCACGACCCGGTGGGCGTGTTCCGCGAGCTGGCGCCCTGCGTCGAGCGGGTGTTCGCCGCTCCGATGTACTTCTCGCGCGCGCTACCGCCGCAGGATGTCGCCGAGGCCGCGGATCGCGCGGGAGTGTGCGCCGAGCCGTGCAGGACCGTCGGAGACGCCGTCCGCCGGGCCATGGACGCCGCCCCGCCCGGCGAGCCAGTGCTGATCGCGGGGAGCTTCTATCTGCTGGGTGAGGCCGCCCGGGCCTTGGCGAGCCTTTAGACCGGCGGGGACTCGGGGTCGGAGTCCACGAGCATCGCGTGCATCAGGTCGCACCGGAGGACGATCCCGGCCAGCACCCCGTCGTCGATCACGGGCAGGATCGTCAGCCCCCGCGAGAGCATGAGGTGGAACGCCTCGCCGATCTCCGTGTCGGCCTGCGCCACGATCGGCTCCGGCGTCCCGAACCGGTGGGCGGGAAGGTACGCGATGCCAGCCAGCGAGCCTGCGGCGGAGGCCGCGCGGCACACGTCGCCCTCGGTCACCACGGCGGTCGGAACGCGGTTGGAATCCAGCACCACGAGCGCGGGGAACTGGTAAAGATCCATCTTGTCCACGGCGTCGCGCACCGTGCTCTGGGCGTCGAGCGTGGGGATGTGGGCGTGCAGCACCTCGCGCAGGGTCATCGTCTGGAGTCTACACGGTTATAATCCGCTCCATGCGGGCGGACATCGCCATCATCGGCGGGACGGGCGTCGGCAACAGGCTGGAGCTGCTGGGCGGTCGGCCCTTCGCCCTCCCCACGCCCTTCGGCCTGGTCCGAGGCCGCCTCGTGCCCTGGAAGGGAGTTACCGTGGCCCTCATCCACCGCCACGGCTTCGGGCACCGCGTTCCGCCGCACCGGATCGCGTTCCGGGCGATGGCCTGGGGGATGGCCCGCCTGGGTGTGAGGGCGTGCTTCGCCACGGCGGCGGTCGGCAGCCTGCGTGCCGAGCTTCCGGCAGGCTCCGTCGCGGTCTGCACCGACTTTCTCGACTTCACCGGCCGGAACCTCACCCTCTTCGAGACGGCGGTTCGCCACACGGACTTCTCCCAGCCGATGGGCGACACGGCCACGCGCCTTCTGAAGGATGCGTGCGCCGCCATGGACCTTCCAGTTCCGGAGCGCTGCGTGTACGTGGGAATGAACGGCCCGCGCTACGAGACCCCCGCCGAGGTGCGGATGCTGGCCCGGCTGGGCGGCGACGTGGTCGGCATGACGGCCTCGTCCGAGGCCATCGCCTGTCGCGAGGCGGGCGTGGACTACGGGTGCCTCGCGCTGGTGGCCAACCTGGGCACCGGGCTCTCGGAGGCGCCTCTGAGCCACCGCGAGGTGGAGGAGACGGTGGCGCGGGTTTCGGGCACGGCGCTGGCCGCCGTTCTGGAGGCCGCGGAGTCCCTTGCGCTGCGATGAGCGTTCCGCGCCGTTCGTTCGCCCTGGCCTTGGCGCTCCAGCCGGGAATCGGCGGCCGGACCGTGTCGCGCATCCTCGCGCGCAACGACCTCCTGGGCGTAACGCCCGAGGAGTTCCTCGGCCTCTCCGCCGAGGCCTTGCGCGAGGAGTACCGGCTCCCCCGGGCCGTCGCCGAGCGCCTGGCCGCCAAGGGACGCGCCATCTTGGACGAGAGCTGGGAGATGGAGCAGACCCTCGACCGCCGCGGGGTGTCCTGGGTCTGCCTCGCGGACGTGCACTACCCGCGTCCGATCGAGGCCTTCGACCCAGACCCGCCCGGTGCGCTCTTCCTCTATGGAAACGCCAGGCTGCTCTCGGTGCCGACGTTCGCGGTGATGGCCTCGCGCGGCGGAGGTCCCCGCACGCTCGACCGGATCGAGGCCCTGACCCAGGAAGGCGTCCTGGCCTCGGAGGTCGTCGTCTCCGGACACGATCGCCCGGAATATCAGCGCGCCGCGATCGTCCCGCTCCGCTGGGGCGCACCGAGAATCCTCGTGTTGGACCGGGGCCTGTTCCGCGCGCTGGGCGACGAACTGGATCGGGAGCCGTTCGCCGGGGCGCGCCTCTGGAGGTACAAGTTCGACCCCCAGACCGATCTGGTGGTCTCTCCCGTCAAGCCCAGGGCCGGCTTCGTGGGCGTCAGCAACCAGGTGCGGGACCGGCTGGTGGCCGCCCTAGCCTCGAGGGTGGACTTCGCGCACCTGGCGCCCGGCGGAACGATGGAGGGGATCGCGAGGGCCGCCCTGCGCGTGGGCAAGCCCGTCCGCGTGTCGCCGGACGCGCCGGAGTTCGACAAGCTGGCCGCCCTCGGGGCCAAGAGCCTGTGAACCGCCGCCGATCGGGGCATACTGTTCGGCGATGAGACTCGCCTTTCCCCTCGCCGTCGTCGCGGCCGTGCTCGTGGCTGGCTGTTCCGGCAACGAGCCGGCAACCCCCGCCGCTCCAGCCCAGTCGGGCGCCTTCGCTCCCGTCGCGCAAATCCTCGAGCGCCGCTGCATCGGTTGCCACGGCGCTGGAGGCAAGAAGGGCTTCGACTTCCGCTCGTACGACAGCCTGATGGCGGGCGGGCGCCCCGGGCCCGCGGTGAACCCCGGAGACGGACCGGGCAGCCTGATCGTCCGCGCCGTGAAGGGGGAGGGTGTCCGCCGCATGCCGCCCGCCGGTCCTCCCCTGACCCCGGAGGAGATCGCGACGATCGAGCGCTGGATCACCGACGGCGCCAAGAAGTGAGGCTCCAACGCACCGAGGCGCCCGGCCCCGTTCGCGGGGCCGGGCGCCGATCGCGCCTCGCTGATCGTCAGGCGACCGAAAGGCCTTCGGCCTGGGCCACCTCGTACACGAGGTCTCTCAGGTCGTCGAAGGTCACCGACGTGTGCACCATCCGATGGCGGTCGAAGTCCTCGTAGGTGACTTCCACGTCCACCGGGTGCGGGGTGTTCGGGACCTTGAGGCAACACGCGGCCTTCTCCCCAGACGCATCGACGATGTGCCGGCGACCATGCACGAGCGCCAGCAGCTCGTTGACGTTCACAGAAAGATGACACAGGTTGCCCATGGGGTGGTGGAACTGGTCCACAACCGTGAGCCAGGCCCAGCCGACCTCAGGGGCCGGCACCAGCTCCAGCCGGAGCTGGGATGGTGCCGCAAACGGGATCGAATGCTGGAACACCATACCCATACTGTATCACGCCTTCGGGAAATGTCCAAGTTCCAGCCCCAGATCGGCGCGGATCGGCCCAGCGATTTTGCCGGGCAGCCTTCGCGGGACGGCTCACAGGCGGCCGGCGGCCAGCAACCTCTCCGCGATCTGCACCGCGTTCAGCGCCGCGCCCTTCAGCAGCTGGTCGCCCGCCACGAAGAGCGAGATCGCTGAGGGATGGCTGATATCCCTCCGAATCCGGCCGACCAGCACCTCGGAGATGCCCGACGCGGCTAGCGGCATCGGGAACACGTTCCGCTCGCGGTCGTCCACCAGGCGGACGCCCTCGGCGCTTCGGATCGCGTCCCGCACAGCCTCCTCGCTCGGCGCCTCCCCCTCGTACTCCACCGTCACCGACTCGCTGTGCGCCCTCAGCACCGGAACGCGGACGCAGGTGACGTTGATCCGAAGCTCGGGCATCCCGAGGATCTTCCTGCTCTCGTGGATGACCTTCCACTCCTCGTCGTTGTAGCCGTGCTCGTTGATCGGAGTGTTGTGGCTGAACAGGTTGAAGGCGTACACGTGCGGCAGCACCTGAGGCCTCGGCTCGCGACCCTCCAGAACGTCGCGGGTCTGCTCCTCCAGCTCGCGCATGGCGGCGGCTCCCGCGCCGCTCGCGCTCTGGTAGGTGCTCACGATCAGCCTCTCGACCCGACCGAGCTTCGTCAGCGGGTGAACGGCCATCAGAAGGATGATCGCGCTGCAGTTCGGGTTCGCGATCAGGCGGCAACCCTCGGGGATGGCGTCGAAGTTGATCTCCGGCACCACCAGCGGCACGTCCGGGTCCATGCGGAACGCGCTCGAGTTGTCGACGACCGTCGCCCCGGCCGCCACGGCGTGGGGCGCGAACTCCCGGCTCCGCGAGGCGCCCGCGCTGAAGAAGGCGACGTCGATCCCCTCGAACGACTCCGGCCGAACCGCCTCGACCTCGACCTCTTCCCCACGGAACATCAGGCTCTTGCCGGCAGACCGCTCGCTCGCCAAGAGGCGCAGCCTTCCAACCGGGAACGCGCGCGACTCGAACAGCCTGAGGAACTCGCCGCCCACGGCGCCGGTCGCGCCCAGCACCGCGACGTTCAACTGCCTGGCCATACGGGGCGTTGATACCCGATCCCCCCGGACCGTCGCTCACGGAGATGCCCGCCATCCGTCCCGATCGGCGCGAATCGTGTCCCGAACCGCTTGGCTTCTTGCTCCACAGACAGCATAATCAGAGAGGAGCGGGGACGACGCCGGAAAGGAGACCAGCAGCACGATGAGGTTCGGCCAAGACTGCCCGCTCAGCGGCACCGAGCTCTACCATACGGAGCAGGAGCTGTTCGAGCTGAGAACGGGGGCCGTGCAGCAGGCCACCCTGGTTCGCTTGGACTTGCCTGCGGACAACCACTGCCTCCTCTGGGTCTGCAAGGGCACGATGCTGGTCCGTCGCGGCTTGGGTGGCCGGTGGTCCGTGCTGGCTCCCGAGAGCGTCGGGTTCGTCTCCGGCCCGTCGCCGATCTCGGTGAGTCTGGCCAGAGGGGAGCACAAGCTGTACGTGATGCTGTGGCACGGCGAGTCCGCGGCCGCGCTGCACCGTTGGATTTTGCGCGAGCGTCGGTCGGTGAAAACGGGGCAGGTGCTGCAGGGCGTTTTCTCCACGCCGTTCCAGCACGTCAAGGAGGCCGATCTGGACCGTCTGGCCGCCGACGCCCGGCGAGGCGCGGACTGGGTCCTGCCCGTGTTCTTCTCGTACGCGCACTGCGGCGTGGCCGAGTGCGTCAAGACCGAGGACGCCGTCGGCCTGACCCCCCTCCCGAGCGACCTTCCGCCGGTGCTCGTCGCGCTGATCGATCGCGTGAAGGAGCACCCGGAGCATCCGTGGCCGCTCAAGGACGGCGCGGATTTCGTGGGTTACTCCCCGTTCCACTTCTCGCGCGTCTTCAAGACGCTCGTCCGCTACGGGTTCCACGAGTTCGTGGACCGATGCCGCACGGAGTTGGCGGTGCGCAAGCTGACCGCGACCGACGAGCCGGTGGAGTCGATCGCCGCCGCGTGTGGATTCGGCACCGCGCAGGGCCTGCGCGAGTCGATCAAAGAGTATCTCGGCCTTCTGCCCTCCGAGCTGAGGGCGGAGCACGGCCAAGGCCGAGCCGAGCTCAGCGGCTGATGCGCCGGCGCCGGGCCAAGAGCGCGAGGCCCGCGCCGAGGACGGCCAGAGTCGCCGGCTCCGGCACGGCCTCCACCTGCAGGGTGGCCGACCCTCCGGGTCGAAGGGCGTCCGTGTTCAGGTTGTACAGGAACGTGCTACCCTCGATGTCCCGACCGGCGTCGTAGAGCACGACGTTGTACGACTCCCCGGGCAGGAGCCCGAGGTTCTTCAACTTGACGTCCATGAGGTGGACGGGCGTGTCCGCAGGGGTGGGCGTGTCCACGCCGCTGTTCAGAACGAGCAGGTACTCGATGCCGTACGGCCGCTCGCCGGGACCGCTCGTCGGGTCCGTCCCGCCGCCGAGCACGCCGGTGTTGGGCGGGAACAGGCTGTACAGCGAGTTGACGTTGGCGTGCGAGGTGGTCGCCGTGCCCGCCAGCCCGAGGAGCCCGTCCGTCGGCGAGGCGCCTGGGCCCGCGGTGTTGGTCCTGTCGAAGCCGATGAACAGGTTTGCACCGAGATGGTCCCACGATCCGCCGACCGTTTTGAACCACACGCTGAGCGTGAACTCCGACCCGACGTCCCCGATCGGAAGGTAGCTTAGGGGCGTGTTGCCTGCGTCGGCGGGATCAGTGAAGAAGAACTCCACCCCCACCGCACCGCCCTGCGTGCCGGCCAAGGCCAGCGCCGCGACGATTCCGCCTGCGATTCCTCTCATCCACATGACCGATCGAACTCCAAGCAGGCCCGCCGTTCGGCCAAGGCCCCGCACTCTTTCAGCATAGCGCAAAAACGGCCCAATGAAGCCGGCAATGGGTACCGGTTCGTCACGGATCCCCCCTCAGGCGCCAGTTCTTGGCGACGATGTTGCGGTCCAGCAGATTCACCCGAAGGTCGCCGTTCAGATCGGCCCTCGGGTCCCAGTTCGAGGAGCCGGGCTGGGACCGCCAAGCGGCTGAAATCAGGTTGAGGTCCGCGAGGTTGATCGTGTTGTCCCCGTTGCAGTCGCCGTTGAGCAGCGAGAACGAGAGGCCGGATGCGCCGTTGGACGCGATCGCCACGTTCCTGAGAACCTTGCGAAGCCAGGTCGCCCCCTTGAACGCCAAGTCGTAGGTGCCGGGCGCGACGTTCGCCCTCACGCGGAAGCCGCCGGATCCGTCCAGGTAGAGCGTCAGCGACTGGACGACCGTCGTGGTCCCCGGGTTGCGAATCTCGAGCGTGATCGGCACCTGCGTCCGGTCGCCCGAGAAGTCCTGGAGCTGGCCGACGCCCGCCAGTGCCTGCTCCGGCACCACCGTGAGGTCCGCCGAGGCCGTGCCCCCGCCGTACGAGCCCTGGATGGCCACCACGGTCTGCGACGACACCGTTCCGGTCGAGACGCTGAACGTGGCCTCGGTGGCGCCGGCGGCGACGGTCACCGAGGTCGGCACCGCCGCGACCGACGGGTTCGAGCTGGAGAGCGAAACCACCGCGCCGCCGGACGGAGCCGGGGCCGTCAGCGTCACCGTGCCCACCGAGCTCTCTCCGGCCACCACCTGGGTCGGGTTCAGCGTCAGGCTCTGCAGGCGGGAGGCCACCCCGGGCGTGAGGCCCACCACCACCAAGCCGAACGCCTGCGATCCGCCGACCAGCGAGCCTTTGTGCGTCACCCGCACCTCCACCGTGGCGGTGCCGGGGCTGGGGATGTCCACTCTCTCGACGTTGTCCCGGAAGTTGTCGCCCCGCGTCGCGGCGCTGCTCGGCGAGGCCGGGTTGAGCACCCAGGGCCTCCACTCCACGCCGTTCACGAAGACCCGCAGGTCCAGGTCGTTCACCAGCCGCAGGTCCGTCGGGTCGTTCGTGCCGTAGTTCGACACCGGCCCGGGGCGGTCGGTCCAAGCCAGCGCGACCCGCACGGGCGCGCCGCTCGACTGGTAGGTGTACGACTTCGTCTGGCCGTTCTGGAGGGTGTCCTCCACGACGACGCCCGGGGTTTGGGAGTTGGCGAGCAAGACGTCCGTCGCCTTCTTCGCGTCGATCAGGCCCCAGCCGAACTTGTAGTCCGGGCCGTCCGCTGGCCCCGCCTCGTTCGCCGTGGCGATCAGCAGCGCCTTGATCGTCGCGCTCCAGAGGTCGAGCCCCTGGTTCAGGTTGCGCTGGTGCCGCACCAGCAGGCCCACCACCCCGGCGGCGGCCGGCGAGGCCATCGAGGTGCCGCTCGCGTAGGCGTAGGAGCTGTCGCTGGAGTTGTACGTGGAATAGAGGTTCACGCCCGGCGCGACGAGGTCCGGCTTGATCCTCCCGTCGTCCGTCGGCCCCCAGCTGCTGAAGTTGTTCATCACGACCGACGACGGTCCGCTGTAGCCTCCCGAGATGCTGCTGACGGCGCCGATCGTAAGCACGTTCTTGGCAGTTCCGCTCGTGGGGATCGTGTCGTAGCCGCCCTTCGTGTTCCTCGACTGGTCGTTGCCCGCGGCCTTGACGATCACGTAATGGGGTGCGTCAAAGGCTATCTGATCCCACGTCTGCGCCTCCGGGTCGTAGAAGCCGTAGTTCCAGTTCGCGCCGTTGTCGTAGAGAACCGCGTAGGAGTGGTTCGAGACGCGCAGCCCCGCCGCGGCCCGGGCCGCCATCTCGGCCGAATCCGAGTTCCAGTCGAAGCTCAGCAGGTTGGCCTCGAAAGCCATGCCCTTCGCCGAAGGGTCCACCCCCGCGGCCACCATGGTGCCTCCGACGTGCGTGGCGTGCCACTGGTTTGCGACGCCGTCCACGTTCGCCACACGCCCGCCGAACTCCCGGTGGGTGGTCCGCACGCTTCCTCCGTCCCACACGCCCAGACTGACGCCGCTTCCCGAGAGCGCCAAGCCGGCCGAACCGCCCGGCCAGATCTTGTCCACGTTCATCGTTCGGGCGGCGTTCAGGTTGCACGTGACGAACACCCCGTCCCAGCCCGGGAACCTCCAGAACCGCTGGGTCAGCCTACCATCGGGCAGCTTCCTCAGGTCGGAACGAGCAAGGCTGGGAGCCAGCAAGCCCACGGCGAGGCGTTGGCTCCGCTCCAGCCGCTGGATGCGGTCGGACAGCTCCAGCAGCGCGGGCACGTTGGTCACCGTCTGGGACGGAGCAGACGCAAACAGAAGCAGCGCCGCGAGCGACGCCAGGCTAAGGTTCCTTTTCGAAATCATGGCCAGTCACAGAGCGGAAGGCAGAAACCTCCCCCGCCTTCCATTGTCCATCACTTCTCCCCCCGAAGTGGGCCCGGCAAATAGGCCGGGTTGTTCACGGCGCGCCCGACAGGCGCCAGTTCCGCGCGATGATGTTGCGGTCCGCCAGGTTCACCGAGCCGTCTCCGTTCAGGTCCGCGTTCGGATCCCAGTTGGGGCTGCCCGGCGTCGAGCGCCATGCCCGCGACACGGCGTTGAGGTCCGCCAGGTTCACGGTGTTGTCGCCGTTGCAGTCGCCGTTGACCAGCGAGACCGCCAGCCCGGTGACCGGCGAGCCGTTCAGCGCCACGCCCGCGACCTTCCTGCGCAGCCAATGGCTCGCCTTGAACGCGAGGTCATAGCTGCCGGACAGCGCCGTGGTGAAGCTGAACTGACCCGTGGCCCCGAGCGTCACCGTGTGCGTCTCCAGCGCCAAGGTTCCGCCGGGAGCCCTCACCTGCACCTCCACAGGAACGCCGAGGGGAGCGCCCGAGAAGTCCCCGAGGGTCACGGTGCCCGACACCGTGGTCGTGGCCGCAGGCTGGATGGTCAGCGTGACCGAGCTGGAGCGGCCCGAGCCGGCCAAGTACGTGGCCCGCAGGTAGCACGTTCGGTTCGGGAGCGTGAAGCCGGTCAGCTCGAACTCCGGACCGTCGATCACCACCTCCCGATCGGCGAGCACGTCGTCTCCGCCGGGAGCGGTGCCGATGCGCACCACCAGCTGGTCGATGCCGGTCTCGGTGTCGTAGGCCCAGTGACGCAAGACCAGCCTGCCCGGCTCGGGGTCCTCCGCAAGCTCGAAGCGGGCGATGGTCGGGTCGGTGTCGTCCCAAGTGAACGTGCCGCACCAGAAGTCGACGCCCGGGGCATCCGACCCGGCGTGGACCGCAGCCCGCTTCGACTTAACGGCCCCGAACGGCGCGGCCGTGACGTTGTACACGCCCGGTGGCAGCGCCTCGAAGCGGTACGTGCCGTCCCTCTGGGTCGTGGTCGTGTAGGTGAGGCCGCCGCTTACCCGGCGCGCCTTCACCGCGACGTTCGCCACGGGCGTCGCGCCGTAGTACACGATGCCCTCGATCGCACCGGTTTCGGCGTTGCGGAAGTCGGCGTCCTGCAGCAGGGCGGCGATGTTCAGCGAACCGTATCCCTGGTACGGCTCCCAGCCCCCGTAAGGCGCCCCCATGACGCCGATCGCCGAGCGCTCGATCGCCCGGTAGACCCGCACGTTCGCCCAGCCAGAGTCGTGCCTCAGGCCGAACTTGTCAAGGTAGAGCGCCGCCGCGCCCGAAACGATCGGTGTGGCCATGCTCGTTCCGGCCAAGTAGGCGTAGTTCAGGTTGTACGGGGGGTACAACACACCCTGCTGGCTCAGGTTCCACAGCACCCCGGGCGTGCGCATGGCCGTCGAGAAGACGAACTGGATCTTGAAGGAGCTCAGGTCCGGCGCGATCAGAACGTCCCCCCCGGGCGCGGCCACGTCCACGTAGTAGCCGAATCCGCTGTAGGTGGACACAGCTGGAACGAAGTCCGGGCCGTTGGCCGATACCCCGAGCGCGCCGCTGCAGGCCGCAGGGTAGATCGGTCCGAGGTCGCCGCCTCCGCCTCCATCCTCGTTGCCGGCCGCCACGACCAGGCAGCCCTTCTGGAAGGCGTAGGTCACGGCGTCCTGGAAGATCTGAGAATAGTTCTCGGTTCCCAGGCTGAGGTTGATGATGTCCGCGCCGTTGTCCGCGGCGTAGAAAATCGCCGCAGCGGCATCGGCGTCGGTGCCGGTGCCGCTGTCGTCGAACACGCGGAGGATCATGCCGGTGGCGTTGTAGCCGATGCCGATCACCCCGTGGCCGGCGAAGCCGCCATTGTTGCCGGCCGCCAGAGCGAGCCCCGCAACGTGCGTCCCGTGGCCGTGACGGTCCTCCGGCGACCCGGACGGATAGACGGCTCCCAGCCGGAACTGCTTGGAGCGGCTCCAATCCAGCTGGCCTCCCTGGGACACGTCACTGGTCAGGCCTCCGGCGTTGCGGAAGTCGGGGTGGTTCATGTCGCACCCGGTGTCGATGACCGCGATCACCGGCCGGTCGGCCGGCTTGTTGAGGGCGGTGAACCATCGGTTGGGGAAGTCGGCCCAGGCGTCCTCCGCAAAGGTGTCCGTCAGGTGCCAGAGGCGACGGAACTGCCCCTCCTCCCCCTCGAGCCCGAGGATGAGGTCCGGCGAGTCCTCGATCGCCCTGACGTCCGGATCGTTCGGCTCCTCGTACAAAGGATAGATCCTGTTCAGCGGCTGAGCATAGGCGACGAGCGGATTCCGCTTGGCCTCTCGAACGGCCTCCGCGACGGTCTGGCCGGGCCGAAGGCGCCAGAGCGTCCAACCGCTCTCACCGATGCGCGTGGCCAGGGTCGCTCCCGGCACCAGAGAGACGGGCGGCGCGATCGGCTGGAGTGAGAGCGCGGCCACCGACCTCGCCGTTGCCTGCGACGTCTTCACGAGCACGTACCCGGGAACGACCTCGTTTTTCGGCCCGCTGTGGATGGGCAACGCCGGGCGGAGCGGCCGGACAGGCGACTCCGGCAACTGAGGGCCGCCACCACCGACTCCCAAGAGGAACAAAGCGAACAGTTTGCCGAGCATGATCACCCCCGCCCCGCGCCAACGGCTGGGCGCCTACGACCATTTTGATGGCGTTTTCGGGAGTTGTGTTCCGGTATTTCTACCGGGTGGGACCGGCGGCCGAGGACCGGCGCGCCCGTTCCCTAGGGTAAACCTGCCGGCGTGCCGATCCGATCCACCTCTCTCGCACCGCTTCTGTTCGCCCTGGCGCTGGTCGCGGCGGCCTCGGCGCAGGATCAGCTCACTCTCGACGACGTGTTCCCGCGCAAGGGGTACACGGGCAAGGCGGCCCAGAGCCTGGCTTGGTCGCACGACGACCGGTACCTCGCCTACCGATGGAACCCCTTCGACGACAAGGGATACGACCTTTGGCTGTACGACACCAAGAGCGGCAAGAGCCTGCGCCTGACCTCGATGGACGTGCTGGAGCCGTTCGACAGGGAGATTCCCAAGGCGCGCGAGCGCTACAAGAAGGAGGCCGAGGAGGAGCAGAAGGTCCTCCGGATGTCGAACGACGAGTACCGGGAGTACCGCATCAAGAAGCGCGAGGAGGACGAGAAGCGCAAGGAGCCCCTGCCCTCCTACCCCGGCGTCTCCGAGTTCACTTGGGGCAAGAAGTCCAACCAGATCCTCTTCGTCTACAAGGGCGACATCTACCACCTGAAGTCGCCGGAGGCCAAGCCGGAGCGCCTCACGAAGACGAGGGGCCAGGAGGCGCAGGTCGAGTTCGTCGACGACGACAAGGCGTTCCTGTACCGCGAGGGAGGAGGCATCTATCGCCGCGCGTTCGGCGACACCTTCGTGCAGCAGCTCAACCCGCCCCTTCCCAACGGGGGCGACGTCGACCGCTACTGGCTGTCTCCGGACGGCTCGCGCATGATCATCGTGTCCAGCAAGTCCAAGGGGCCCAGCCGGCAGGTCGACTACATCGTCTACCGCGACCGGTTCGCGCAGGCGCGCAAGACGGACCGCGACGTGGCGGACGATCCGTTCAATTATGAGACCACGATCTACTGCGCGGACCTCGACCGTGGACCGAGCGAGGACCCCAAAACCGACGGCAAGCCCTGGGAGGTCTGGAAGTTCCCCGGCGGCGAGGAGCTGATCTACGACATCATCGGAGAGAAGCCTTGGTCGCCAGACTCCAAGAAGTTCGTTTTCGCGACCTACAAGCGCGACCAGAAGGTCTTCGAGGTGTTCGAGGCCGACCCGGCCGCCAAAAAGCTGGAGCCGCTCTACAAGGCCACGATGGACGGCGAGCACACCACGGCCACGCTCGCCAACCCCACCTATCTGCCCGACGGGTCGAAGATCCTGCTGCTGATGGACCTCAGCGGCTTCCGCCACGCGTGGCTGCTGGATCCCAAGACCAAGGGCGCGACGCAGCTCACCAAGGGGGACTTCGAGCTGTATCCCGACAGAGTCTCCAAAGACGGCAGGACGCTGTTCGTCCACGCGCAGAAGGAGCACCCGGCAAGGATGGACCTGTACGCCGTGGACCTGGCCACGGGCCAGATGCGGTGCCTGACGGCCAAGGACGGCGTCTACGAGAACCCGGAGTACTCGCACGACGGGCGCTGGGCCGCGGCCATGCACCGAAGCTGGACCTTCCGGCCGGAGCTGGTTTTGGTGGACGCCAAGAACCCCGGCAAGGAAAGGACCCTCACTGCCAGCCACCGTCCGGGTTTCGAGAAGGTCTACAAGCTCCAGCCGCAGCTGTTCAGCTATGTGAACCGGCACGGCCAGACGATCCACGGCTACATCTATCTGCCGCCCGGCCATCGCAAGGAGGACAAGCGGCCGCTGTGGATCAACGTGTACGGCGGGCCTCTGACCACGGGCAAGTCCGTGAACGACGGCGCGATCAGCCTCGTCGACGTGTACATGGCGTACACGCTCGGGATCGTCGTCGCGACGATCGATCCCCGCGGGCAGAGCGGCTACGGCAACGTGTTCGGCAAGGCCAACTTCGGTCAGCCGGGCAAGCCGCAGGTCGAGGACCTCGTGGACGGCGTGCGCTACATCCAGCAGACCTGGGGAACCGACCCGGCCAAGACCGCCGTCAGCGGATGGTCGTTCGGAGGCTTCCAGGCGCAGATGTGCATGTACACCGCGCCGGACGTCTTCACGCTGGGAGTGGCCGGCGCAGGCCCCACGCAGTGGCAGAACTACAACAACTGGTACTCGGGCGGCGTGATCGGCAAGTCGCGCATCGGCAAGCCGGAGGATCTGGACAAGTTCTCCCTCACGCACCTCGCCAAAAACCTGCGGTCCCCGCTGCTGCTGATCCACGGCATGGAGGATCTGAACGTGCTGTTCCAGGACACCGTGGCCGTGTACCGCGAGCTCCTCAAGTGGGGCAAGGGGCCGCTCGTGGAGCTGGTGGTGGACCCGACCGGCGGACACGGCCTGGGTGGAGACATCGACTACCGCGAGCAAATCGAGATCATGCTGCAGTTCGTCCGGAAGTGGTGGGGCGTCGCCCCGACGCCTCCGGCGAAGAGGGACTGAGGCGACTGCAACGGCCGGGGCCCGGCGGCTTTGCCGCCGGGCCGCTTCGCGTTCCCAGAGGCGTTCAGTCCTCGTGGTGCACGCGGACCGGAAGGCCCTGGTTGCGGCCGGATTCCCAGGCCGCCTCGGTCAGCTCGATCACCCTGAGGCCGCACTCCAGCGGCGCGGCGACCTCCGCCCGGCCGAGGATCGCGTCGACGAAGTTCCGATCCGGGTCGCTTCCGCCCGCGATCCGCTGGAACTCCGACTTCGTCCCGTCTGCCTCCACGACGCACAGGTGGCCGTTCCGAACCAGGAACATCCCCTTCTCGCACCACACGGTGATCTCCTCGTGCCAGCAAGGCGCGTCCCCGACGATCGCCACCGAGGCCATCGCGCCTCCCGCGAACCGGATGCTGAGGCTCGAGTTGATGTCGACCGGCGTGCCGAGGTTGTCGATGACCGCGCTCACGCTGGCGGGGCGCAACCCGGTGACCCACAGAAGGATGTCGATCAGGTGGCTACCCGAGTCGTTCAGCTGGCCGCCGCCGGACAGCTGAGGGTCCTGCCTCCAGGTTCCCTTCGTCAGGCGCTTCCACTCCTGGCACTGCAGCGCGGCCAGGTAGGTGACGGCCCCCCACTTGCCCGAGGCGATCTCCTGCCTCAGCCGGATGAACTCGGGCTGCGTGTGCCTCTGATAGCCGATCGCGCCCACCTTGCCCGGGGCCTTGCGGTGCGCGTCCAGAACCCGGTGCGCGTCTTCCACGCTGGTGACCATCGGCTTCTCCACCAGGACGTGTAGGCCCTTGCCGAAAGCGTCGATGACCTGGTCCACGTGCTGCGTGTGGGGCGTGCAGATCACGACCGCGTCCAGCTCCGCTTGAGCGAGCATCGCGTGGAAGTCCGAAAAGGTCTGGGCCTTCGCCAGGGCCGGGAACATGGCCTGAGTTCGCTGAATCTGCGCCGGGTTCGGGTCCGCCAGGGCGACCACGCGCGCGTCCGCGACCTTGCACAGGTTGGAGATGTGCCAGCGGGCGTGCCCCCCGCAGCCGATCATGCCAATACGAACAGGGTTCATCCGCTATCCTCCCACCGTTGGGTTGCCGGCGAGACTACCCACGGCGGGAGGCTGCGGCGCAAGGTTTCGCGATCAGAAAGCTGGCTTGCCGCCCTCGTTGCCGCCCAACCGCTTCTCCAGCTCTTCGAGCTGCTGGTCCACTTCGCTGGCCGGCACCTCCTGCGGCTTCGGCAGCTCGGTCGGCTGGGTGCCCGGGCCGACCGGCTGGACGGTCTGGACCTCCGCCTCCTGCGCGGCGGGCTGCCGCAGGCCGAGCCGCTCCTCCAGCTTCTGCAGCTCCTCCTCGGCCTGGTAGTCCATGGCCTGATCGTCCATGGCCATGACCTTGCCCTGAAGGCTGGTGGCGTGCATCTCCTGCCGCGCCGCAGCCTCGCTCTGGGCCTCGCGGATGCGCTCCTGGGCCGCCTCGAAGCTGCCGAAGCTCGACTCGAAGGTGAGCCCGTCCAGCGCCTTGGCGATGCTGTTCTGGATCTGGGCCTGCTTCCACTGGGCCTTCATCGCGAGCGCCTCGGCGGTCTTCTTGCGAACCTCCTCCTCCTGGCGCTTGATGGCGACCTTGACGGCCTCGACGGTCTGCACCGCCTGCTGGTAGCTCTGCTCCAGCGACGCGATGACGGCGTCGTTGTTCGCCTTCTCGCGGATGAAGGTGCGGGCGAGGTCGCGGTTGCCCTGCCTGAGGGCCATGGCCGCCTTGGCCTCCAGGTCGGCGCTCCGCTTCCTGGCGTCCTCCAGCATGATCTGCAGGCGGTTCTTCTGAGTGATCGCCTGCACCGCCTTCTCGCGGTTCGCGGCGAGGTTCTCCTGCATCTCGCGGCGTGCCTGGTCCAGCATGATGTCGGGGTCCTCGAGGCGATCCATGCCGCGGTTGAACAGGGCCTTGAGCCATCGGAAGAAGCGTTTCATCGGTTTCGGCGGTCCCTCCTGAACGGGTTGCGCGCAGTATACACGTCCGGCACGGGCCATCGTCCTTGGACCGCTCGGGGCCGTAGGTATACTGCCGCCCGCGGGAGGGGGAACCCTCCGTCGCGCCACAAGGAGTCACCGAACGCCATGCCAGCAGAGGGCACCGTCATCCAAGTTCTCGGACCCGTCGTCGACTGCCGCTTCTCCGCCGACAGCCTTCCGTCGATCTACAACGCGATCAAGATCGACGACCCGGATCGGGGCATCAATCTGGTCTGCGAAGTGGCCCAGCACCTGGGCGACGACGTCGTCCGGACGGTGGCCCTCAGCACCACCGACGGTCTGGTCCGAGGGATGAAGGCGGTCGACACCGGCGGGCCGATCACCGTCCCGGTCGGCGAAGAGACGCTCGGCCGCGTCTTCAACCTGCTGGGCGAGCCGATCGACAACGCCGGCCCGGTGAACGCCAAGGAGCGGCATCCGATCCATCGCCAGCCGCCGACCTTCACCGAGCAGAGCACCAAGGTGGAGATCCTTCAGACGGGCCTCAAGGTCATCGATCTGCTCGTTCCGTTCAACAAGGGCGGCAAGATCGGCCTGTTCGGCGGCGCCGGCCTCGGCAAGACGGTTCTGATCCAAGAGCTCATCCGCAACATCGCGGTCGAGGCCTCGGGCGTGTCGGTGTTCGCCGGAGTCGGGGAGCGCACCCGCGAGGGCAACGACCTCTGGCTGGAGATGAAGGAGGCCAAGTTCAAGGACGTCGACGGCACCGAGAAGCGCGTCATCGACAAGACCGCCATGGTGTTCGGCCAGATGAACGAGCCGCCCGGGGCGCGCCTGCGCGTGGCCCTCACGGCGCTCACGATGGCCGAGTACTTCCGCGACGAGGTCGGCAGCGACGTTCTGATCTTCATCGACAACATCTTCCGGTTCGTCCAGGCGGGCTCCGAGGTGTCGGCTCTGCTGGGCCGCATGCCGAGCGCCGTGGGCTACCAGCCGACCCTCGCCACCGAGATGGGCCTGCTGCAGGACCGGATCACGTCCACGAACAAGGGTTCCGTGACCTCCGTGCAGGCCGTGTACGTGCCGGCGGACGACCCAACCGACCCGGCACCGGCCACGACGTTCTCGCACCTGGACGCCTACGTGTATCTGGAGCGCTCGATCGCCGCGAAGGGCCTCTACCCCGCCGTCGATCCCCTGGCCTCGACGTCCAAGAACCTCGACCCGAAGGTCGTCGGCGAGGAGCACTACGACGTCGCCCGGCGCGTCCAGCAGACGCTGCAGCGCTACCGCGAGCTCCAGGACATCATCGCCATCCTCGGCATCGACGAGCTTTCCGACGACGACAAGCTGCTGGTCAGCCGAGCGCGCAAGATCGAGCGGTTCCTCAGCCAGCCGAACTTCGTCGCGGAGCAGTTCACGGGCAACCCCGGGCGCTACGTCACCATCGACGAGACGGTGCGCTCGTTCAAGGAGATCGTGGACGGCAACCTGGACGACATCCCCGAGCAGGCGTTCCTCTACTGCGGCGGCCTCGAGGACGTGATGGAGAAGGCCAAGAAGCTCCAGGTCGCCGTCTGAGGAGAACTCCATGGCCGGCAAGCCGTTCCACCTGTCGATCGTCGCGCCCGACCACAGCGTGGTCGAGGAGGACGTCGTTTCGGTCGTCGCGCCGGGCCGCCAAGGCTACTTCGGCGTCTGGGCCGGGCACCTGCCGCTGATCGCGGCGCTGAAGGCGGGCCTGCTGGAGTACGAGACGCCCAGCGGCGACCGCCACTGCGTGACCGTCAGCGGCGGCTTCGCCGAGGTCCAGGGCGACCGGGTCGTGGTGTTGGCCGACGCCGCCGAGCGCGCCCAAGAGATCGACGTGGAGCGCGCCCAGCGCGCCTTGGAGAACGCCCGCAAGGCCCTGCGGGGAGAGGTCAGCGGCGTCACCCCGGCCGAGGCCGTGCAGGAGATGGAGCGCGCCGTGAACCGCCTGCGGGCCGCGCAGCGGATCAGCAAGGCATGAGGATCGCCGTCCTCTCCGGCGCGGGGATCAGCGCGGAGAGCGGCCTGAAGACCTTCCGCGACTCCGACGGGCTCTGGGAGAACCACCGCGTCGAAGACGTGGCCACGCCCGAGGCGTTCCGCCGCAACCCCGAGCTGGTGCTTCGCTTCTACAACGAGCGGCGGAGGGCCGTCCTGGAGGCTCAGCCCAACCAGGGGCACCGCGAGATCGCCCGCTGGGAGGGCCGCCACAGCGTGGTGGTCGTAACCCAGAACATCGACGACCTCCACGAGCGGGCGGGATCGACCTCCGTTCTGCACCTGCACGGCAGCATCCTCGAAGGAAGAAGCTCCAAGAACCCGAATCTGGTCTTTCCCTGGACCGGCGACATGAGGCTGGGAGACCTGGCCCCGGACGGATCCCAGATCCGCCCGAACGTCGTCTGGTTCGGAGAGCCGGTGCCCAAGATGGAGGCGGCGGCCGAGGCCGTGGAGAGCTGCGACGCGATGGTGGTCGTGGGCACCTCGCTACAGGTCTACCCCGCCGCGATGCTCACCCAGTTCGCTCCGCCTGAGGCCAAGCTGGTTCTGGTCGACCCCAAGCCGCCTGCAGTCCCACCAAGGGGTTGCGCGGTGATCGCCGAGAACGCCTCCACCGGGCTACCCAAGGCGGCGGAGCTGCTCGGACTCTAGCCCCGCTCCCTGGCCGCGGACCGCGGACCGTGCCCGGCCGCGCCGGGCAAGAAGGCTCTAGTTCGCCCGGCGGTACATCGCCTGGGCGTAGTCCTCGAGCATCCTCCGGGTGGAGAAGGCCCACGCGCTGGTCGCGATCGCCCTCTTCATCACCCGGACCCATCCTACCGGCACTCCGTCCTCCGAGCGGTCCCAGAAGAGCCCGCTGGCGGCCTCCAAGGCTTCGTACAGGGCCTCGGCGTGGTGCCGGTCGCGCTTGCGCGGACTGGATGGGGCCTCTCGCTCGCCGACGGCCCATCCGTTGTCGCCCTCGTAGCCCTCGTCCCACCATCCGTCCAGAACGGAGGCGTTCGGCACGCCGTTGATCGCGGCCTTCATGCCGCTCGTGCCGCTGGCCTCCAGCGTGCGGATCGGGTTGTTGATCCACAGGTCCACGCCCTGCACCAGGCGCCTGGCCACCGCCATGTCGTACTCCTCGAGGAAGAACACGCGCCCGCGCCACCGCCGCTCCCTGCTCAGGCGGTAGACCTCCGCGACCATCCTCTGACCGTCCGCATCCGCAGGATGGGCCTTGCCCGCGAACAGAATCTGCACGGGCCGGTCGGCCTGCTCCAGCAACCGGCGCAGCCGCCGCGGATCCGACCAGAGCAGCGATGGCCGCTTGTACGGCGTGAACCGGCGGGCGAAGCCGACCAGGAACGCCTCGGGGTCCAGCAGCGACCCGACCTCCTCCAGCTCCTCGGGGCTCCAGCCGTACTTCGTGTGCTGACGGATCAGCCTTTCGTTCACGAAGGCCGCGAGCTCCCGCTTCCGCGCCAGGTGAGCCTCCCAAAGGGCCCTGGGGTCAAGGTCCTGCAGCCCCTCCCACGCGGGTCGGCGGTCGAGCCGATCGGTGAGCTGGGGCCGTGACGGACTTCCGACTGGGTATCCGTGCTCCTCGTACAGCCGCCGCATCTCGTCGCCGAGCCACGTGGGCGGGTGGACGCCGTTCGTGACCGCGCCCACGGGCTTCCCGGTGACCGGGCGCCATGTGGAATCGGCGGTCTTCCCGTGCAGCAGGCTCACCCCGTTCGCCGCCTTGCAGAGCCGAAGGGCGAAGGCGGTCATGTCGAAAACCCGGCGGTCGTTGGCGGAATCTCGGGCGAGTCGCAACAAGAGCCGGGGGTCGATCCCCGCAGCGTCGAGCGTCGGCCCGAGCAGCTCGGTGACCAGCTTTGCGTCGAAACGCTCGTTCCCTGCCGGCACGGGGGTGTGGATCGTCAGCACCGCCTCCTTCCGGACCGCCCCGGTCGCCTCTTCCCACGGGGCTCCGGCGGCCATCCTCTGCGCGATGCGCTCGACCAGCAGCAGCGCGGAGTGGCCCTCGTTCATGTGGAACACCGAGGGCTCGATGCCGAGCGCCGCAAGCGCTCTGGCGCCGCCGATGCCCAGCACGCACTCCTGGTAGAACCGCATGCGCCGCCCGAGCATGTAGAGCTGGGCCGTGATCGGCCGGTCGCTGGGCCGGTTCTCGGGCAGGTCGGTGTCGAGCAGCAACAGGGGGGTTCTGCCCACGGCGACGCGCCACACGGCTGCGGCGACCTCGCGGCCGGGGAACGGCACGCGCACCACCAGAGGCTTGCCCGAGCAAGGGTCCAGCACGCGCCGCAGGGGATGCTCAACCGGATCGAAGCGAGGGTAGACGTGCTGCTGCCGGCCATCCGGCTCCAGTTCCTGGCGGAAGAAACCGAGCCGGTAGAACATGCCGACCCCCACCAGCGGAAGGCCCATGTCGGAGGCTTCCCTCAGGTGGTCGCCGGCCAGAATCCCCAAGCCGCCGCAGTATTGGGCGAAGCTCTCGTGCAGGCCATACTCCGCGCAGAAGTAGGCGACGGGTTCATCGGCCGAGAGGCCCTCGGGGGGTCCGGCTGGGGCCTGCAGGTAGCGCCGCAGGGCCTCTTCGGCCTCCGCCGCAAGGCGCAGGAACCCCGCATCCTCGGCCAGCCGGGCGACCCGGCCCGGGTCCATCAGCAGGCGGATGGGGCTTTCCCCCCGGTCAACGGCGTCGGGGTCGATGGCCCGCACCGCACGGCGGCACTCGGGAATCCAGGTCCAGGCGAAGTTCGACAGGACCGTGCCGATCGGGGCGAGGGGGCCTGCGGCCGGCAGAACGGGGTGGGGCTGGGCGGGGATGCGGGCAAGGAGCCCGGTTTCTGGCGCTGACACGCAGACATCGTATCCGAACCGAACGTCCTCCGGCAGGACGGCGCCTCAGCGCTGCGCCGAGGCCCGCGCGACGACCGCATCGATCCATGCGTGCATCGGCGTTCTCGAATGCCGCAGCAAGAGTTCCCTGGGGTGCTCGTCCGCCCGGACCCAGCGAAGGATCTGGTGGGGCCAGAACTTCAGGTCCTCCTCCTTCGGCCAGGCGACCCACTCGTCCGGCGAGGGAATCGGCACCTCGGCCCCGGAGGAGCAGTCCCGCAGGCTGAGAACGGCGTGCGCCTCCTGGACCGCCTCCTCGGGGCTGGCGCAGGTCCAGACCGCGTGCGGCGACTTCTCGATCGTCAGCAGAACCCTCCAGAGCCTCTCGATGAGGTCGAGGAACTCCGCGTCGGCGTCGTGGAGCCGCACCTCGAGCGGCCGCTCCGGGAAGCTCGTCGCAAAGGCGGCGGCAGCGGCAGCTCCCAGCCGCCGATCGGCGGCCTGCAGGACGGCGATCCGAACGCGCTCCGGCATCGCAAGGGATTCTATCCCCAACCCTCGCCGGGCTTCAGGCGAACCGCCTCGCCCGGACGGAGCTGCGCGACCTTCCACAGTTCCCTTTCAGGCACGCGGGCCACCTTGGGATAGCCTCCGACGGTGGGCCCGTCCGGGCCGATCACCACCAGCTCGCCGCTCGGGGTGGCCTGCACGACGCCGACGTCGCACGGTTCGCTGGGCAACTCCCGAAGGACCAGCGGTGGACCACCGACCAAGCGGACCCCCGAGCGACTCGACTGCGGCGAAACCTCGAACCAACCCTCCAGATGGCCCGGGGGCAGGAGCGCGGCGTCCGGCCCCGGAGCGACGGCGACCTCCAGCCGCTCCTCCCACGGTGGCGCCTCGGCGCCCGACGGCTCGCCGACCATGCGACCGATCGGCAGATCGTCCCCCGTGACAACCGCTCTCCCGGAGACCGAACCGAGCGTCCGATCGGCCTCGAACCCGCCCGCCACGCACAGAAGCGTTCGGAGGCCTTCGACGGCCATGCCGAGTTCCAGGTGGCTGCCCGGCCCAAGGTCGAACGGGCCGCCCCACGGTGCCTGCCGTCCGTCCACGGTGACGGCACAAGGCGCTCCGACGACGGCGACCCGCAACGCCGCCTCCGCCCGAAACCGACCGCCGAAGAGCAACAGCTCGAGCGCGGCCGCCCCCGGCGGGTTGCCGAGCAGAGCGTTGCCCCACTCCAAGGCGGCGCGGTCGAACGCTCCCCCGGGCGGCACGCCGAACCGCCGATACCCGGGCCTGCCACCGTCTTGCAGCGAGGCCCCGGCCTGCACCCGCAGAACCGTCAAAGCCACGGCGCCACCTCGAAGCCGGCCTGTTCCAGGGCTCGCCGTACCGCACCCGCCAGCTCGACGCTGCCGGGCGTGTCGCCGTGCAGGCAGATCGAGTCCACAAGCGGGGCCAGCGCGAGCGCGTTCCGGCAGACGGCGTCCACCCCCGTCACCACGGCCCCGGGCTCCGACCGTGGGGCTAGCATCCCGTTCGGCAGCAGCAGACGGTCGGCGAACCCCTCTCTGGCGAACCGGACGCCGGCCCGACGGGCCACGCCCTCGTGCGCACCGCCGGGCAGGCCGAGCAGCGGAAGGCCAAGACGCCGCAGAAGCTCCTCCAGCACATCCCCCGCCGCCCCGCCCGCGGCCGACTGGTTGTAGAACGCGCCGTGCGGCTTCACGTAGGCCGCGCCGAGACCGGCGAGAAGCTCGGTCTGGGCCAACAGGCTGTCGAACGCCTTCCACGGGTCCTCCCAAGGCGCCCGGCCGAACGCCTCCCGGTCCGGATAGCCCGGATGCGCGCCCACCGCAACGCCGAGGTCGCGGCACAGCAGAACCACCTCGCGGGTCAGCTCGGGCGAACCGGCGTGCGCCCCGCAACCCACGTTCGCCGACGTCGCGAACCGCAGCAGCGGAGCGTCGTAGGGCATCCCCTCGCCGATGTCCACGTTCAGGTCGACTCTTCCCACAGCGGACTCCCGACCATGCGGTCGTACTCCTCCGGCCCGATCGCGCGGAAACGCACCCGGTCTCCGGCGCGAATCGGAAACCGTTCCTGGCTCAGGCTCGCCACGGTCAGCGGGGTTCGCCCGATCAGCCACCAGCCGCCGGGCGTCTCCGACGGATAGACGCAGGTCTGGCGTCCCGTGATGCCGACCGACCCGGCGGGAACCCTCGGTCGCGGACTCCCGAGCCTCGGCAGGCCGCTCAGCTGCTCCGGCAGGTAGCCGAGGTATGGGAACCCGGGGCTGAACCCGACGGCGTGGCAGCGGTACTCCCGGTCGGAGTGCAGGCGGACAACCTCGCCGGACGGGAGCCCGAGTCGGGCCGCGACCTCCTCCAGATCCGGGCCGAGCTGGTAGCAGACCGGAATCTCCCAGAGGCGCCCCGGCACGGCCGCCCGCGGTTCCAGACCCGTGAGGCGCTCCAGCACTTCGCCCAAATCCGGCCCCGACGTTCGGAAGTACAGGGCCACGCTCTCGTAGGCCGCGACGGCCTCGTCCAGGTCGGGCCACCTCGCCTCGTGGACGGCCTCGGCGAGCGCCGCGGGGTCCCAGTCTCCGAGCCCTCGCACCAGCACCGAGCGGTCGCCCAGGCGGAAAACCCTCACGTTCATCGCTCCCCGAACGTCTGCCTCGCGATCCGTGCTGCGCCGTGGACCCCCGCCCAGTTACCCAGCCGCGCCCGCTCGATCTCCATCGGATGCGCCAGGAACGGGAGCTCCTCCCTCCCCATCTGCCCGAACGGGATCAGGAGGTGCCCGAAGTCGTCGGTGACGCCCCCGCCGAACACGATGCGGCGCGGTCGAAACGCGTAGGCGAAGAGCGCCAGGGCGCGCCGCACCCCCGTCCTGATTCGCTCAGCCCCAGGGTGATCGGAGCCGAGGAACCGCGCGACGTCCGAGCCGAACCCGGCCTGCTCGGCCTGGTAGGCGAGTCCGCAGCGGCAGAGGACGTGCTCCAGACAGCCGCGAAGCCCACACGCGCAGGGCGGTCCGTCGTCGAACACCGGCACGTGGCCGATTTCCGGGTGCTCTCCGAACGCCCCTCGGTAGCGGTGGCTCCCGGTCCACAGCGCCCCGCCGACGCCCGTGCCCAGGGTGAGCAGCAGCACGGGGGCTCGCTCCTCCTCGCCCACCTCACCCATTAGCGCGGCGTCAGCGTCGTTCATGATCGTCATTGGCAAACTGAGCCGACGCGCCAGATCGTCCCCGAGGGGCCGGCGATGCCAGTCCTCCGGGGTGACGCACTCCAAATACCCGGTCTCATCGTCCAGCGGACCCCGGCAGCCGACGCCGACGGCATCGGGGCTCCGGCTCGAGACCCACTCCGCGATGCGATCGAGGGTGGCCTCGTAGGGCCCCGTCTCCACCATCGCCCGCTCCAACGGCCGAGGCCCCTCGAACAGGCCGAGCGCCGTCTTGGTCCCGCCGATGTCCACCCCTGCGACCCTCATGGCTCACTCCAGCGGCGGAAGGATCTCCTTCTGGAGCCGCAGCATCTCGTCGACCATGGCGACCGCGCGGCGGTACGAGTCCACGGTCGGCTCCAGCAGCACGGCCTGCAGGAGCTTCGCCTTCGAGCGCTCCGCGTACGCCTCCACCAACAGCCGCTGGATGGAGGCCTGGGTGCGGAGGATCGCCGCCACCGGCTCCGGCAGCTCCCGCGTGACCTTCGGATGCACCCCCTCGCCGTCCGCCACGGCCGGCACCTCGACCACCGTTCCCTCCGGCAGGTTCGGCACGTAGCCCCGGTTGGGAACGTTCACGGCGTCAATCTCGCGGGCCTGCCCCGTCGCCAGCGCCTCCAGGATCGGCTGGGCGTTCTCTCCGGAGGGATGGATCTCGCCGCGCGGGATGGTCCTTTCCTCGGCCGCCGGTTCGCGCTTCAACGGCCGGTGCGTCGACACTGCCCCGACGGTGTAGACGAACTCCGGCGCGCGCCCGGTCTCCCACGGGTGCCCGTCGCACGGATCGTAGTACCAGTGGAGGTTGCTGGCGAAGAACTCGTCGGCCCATCCGATGTACTCGCCGATGTGGTTGGCCCCCGGCGACGGATACAGGCCGAACCGGCGCAGCAGAATTCGCGAAAGGCCGACCTCGTGCCAGTCGTAGAGCGGGTCCCCCTGCCGGTCGGCCTCTCTCAGAGCCGGGTACAGGTCCTCCCCCGTCGTCTTCCTGCGGATCTGCGTGAACCAGGTGCAGTGGTTGATGCCTGCGGCTTCGACCTCGAGGTCTTCGGGCGGCACCCCCAGCATCGCCGAGAGCTGCCCGATGCCCATGGCGATGCCGTGGCACAGGCCCACCACCCGCGCGTCGGTGAGCCGCGTGGCCGCCTCGCACAGCTTGTGCATCGGGTTGGTGTAGTTGAGCAGCAGGGCGTCGGGGCAAAGGCGCTCCATCGCGCGGGCGATCTCGACGATGGGCCCCATGTTCCGAAGGGCGTGGAACAGGCTGCCAGGGCCACCGTTCTCTCCATAGATCTGGCGGAAGCCGTAGTTCCGCGGCACGTGGAAGTCCATCGCCCAGTACACGTCGCGACTGACCTCGATGGCGTCCACCACGGCCCGCGCGCCGTCTAGAGCCTCCTCGAGCCGCGTGGTCAAGCGGATGGGGATCGGGCTGCCGAGCCGACCGGCGACCCAGCGGGCGTAGTCCTCCACCTCCCGCACGGCCCGCTCGTCGATGTCCATCAGAACCAGCTCGGCGCCGGCGTCGGCCAACGGCTCGCTGAGCAGAACGTCGCGCACGGTCGCAGGCCCGAACGAGCGGCTTCCGGCGCCCACCAGCGCAATGCGGAACGAGGCCATGGCGCCATTCTAGGGCCAACCGCGGCTCGAATGCACGGGTACGCTCGCCGGCATGAGGGTGCTCTTCATCGGCGGAACCGGCATCATCAGCTCGGCCTGCACGGAGTGGCTGCTTGAGCGAGGCGCCGAGGTCTGGCACGTCAACCGCGGGGCGAGCCGCAAGCCGCCGGAGGGCGTGCGAACGGTGGCCTGCGACGTGCGGTCCGTCGGCGGCCTGCCCGACGAGCTGCGGGGCGAGCGGTTCGACGCCGTCGCGGATTTCATCGCCTTCACCGTCGGCGACGTGGAGCGGGACCTCGCGTGGTTCGAGGGCAGCACCCGCCACTTCGTGTTCATCAGCTCGGCGAGCGCCTACCATAAGCCCCCCGCCTCGCCCTTCGTGAGGGAGGACACGCCGCTGGCGAACCCGTTCTGGGAGTACTCGCGCAACAAGATCGCCTGCGAGGAGCGGTTGATGGGGGCCTACCGCGAGCGGGGCTTCCCCGCGACGATCGTCCGACCGTCGCTGACCTACTCGGACTGGCTGATCCCTCTGTGCGTGAACAGCTGGTCGCGCTCCTGGACGATCATCGACCGGATGCGCCGTGGCAAGCCCGTCATCGTCCCCGGCGACGGCACCTCCCTGTGGACGGTCACGCACAACACCGACTTCGCGCGGGGCTTCTGCCCGCTGCTCGGCAACGAGGCGTCCGTCGGGCACGCCTTCCACGTGGTGTCGGACGAGGTGCTCACCTGGAACCAGCTCTACCAACAGGCCGCCCAGGCCGCGGGAACGGAGGCCAAGCTGGTGCACATCCCCTCCGACCTGATCGCCGCGATGGACGGCAAGGAGCTCGGCTCGCTGGTCGGCGACAAGGCCAACAGCGTGATCTTCGATCTCTCCAAGCTCCGCGCCTTTGTGCCCGACTACCGGCCCCGGGTGCCGTGGCGGGAAGGGGTGGCCCGATGCATCCGGTGGTTCGAGGCCGACCGCGCGCGGCAACTGGTCGACGAGGAGGCCGACGCCCGGTGGGACGCGATGATCGCCCAGTACGCGAAGGCGTGGCCGGGAGGACGGATTCCGGGGATCTAGCGTTGCGCCTGCTCGGATTCGGTGTTTCTGGCGGCGCCGTGGCTTGGGACGAGGCCCGGCAACGGTGGCTGCAGTTCACAGGCCCTCGCGAAGAGCTGGAGGCGCGATCCCTCGAGGAGTGCCCCGGCGTGCTCCAGGCGGCCGAGCAGCACGCCCTTCGCGGGGGTTGGGCGGTCGGGTTCGTCGCCTACGACTCCGCACCGGCTTGGGACCCTGCCTTGGTTGCGCTCCGACAGGGGGGGGACAGCCCGCTGGCGGCCTTTGCGCTGTACGAACGCGAGCCGGAGACCTTCCGGTTCCTCTGCTCGCATCAGGTTGCCGAGCGGCCGGTCTGGAGGGCTGAGATCGACCGTTCCAGGTACGGATTCCTCTTCCGATCGGTGCGGCGGCACCTGCAGAAGGGCGACACGTACCAGGCCAATCTCACGTTCCGCCTGCGCACCGAATGGAACGGCGATCTGGCGGGCTGGTTCGCGAGCATCGCCGGCCCGGATCCGCCGCCGCACGCCGCGCTGCTGAACCTCGGCGGACTCGAGATCGCGAGCCTTTCGCCGGAGCTGTTCCTGGAGCGAACCGGGCGCACGGTGCGGACCCGGCCGATGAAGGGCACCGAACGCGCCGGCTCGCCCGAGGACGCGCTGCGCCTCTCCGAAAAGCAGCGGGCCGAGAACGTGATGATCGTGGACATGGTCCGCAACGACCTCGGGCGTGTCGCCAAGCCCGGGGCGGTCCGCGTGCCCGAGCTGTTCTCGGTGGAGCGCCACGGCGAGGTGCTGCAGATGACCTCCACGGTCGAGGCGGAGACCGACGCCGACCTCTGCACGCTGTTCCGGGCGGCGTTCCCCTGCGCGTCGATCGTCGGCGCGCCGAAGGTGGAAACCACGCGAATCCTGGCGGAGCTCGAGCCTTCCCCGCGCGGAGTCTACACCGGCGCCATCGGTTGGATCGAACCGGGCGGAGACTTCCGCTTCAGCGTGGCCATCCGCACCGCCGTGCGCAGGCGCTGGCGATACATGGAATACGGAACGGGCGGGGGCATCGTGTGGGACTCGAACCCCGAGGCCGAGTGGCAGGAGGCGCTGCTCAAGACCGCCATCCTAGACCGGGAGTCGGAGCCGTTCGCCTTGCTCGAGACGCTCCAGTGGAACCCCGAGCGGGGCTACCCGAGGCTCGGCCGCCACCTCGCCCGACTCGAGCGCTCCTGCAGGCTCCTCGGATGGAAGGCCGATCCGTGGTCCTGGTCCGACGACGTCCGCAGAGCGACGAGAGAATGGGAGGACACTGGAACGCCGACGCGGGTGAGGCTGCTGCTGCATCCCGGCGGCCGACTGGAGGTTCAGCATTCCGAGCTCCAGCCGCCGCCTGCCGTCCTGCGCGCCAAACCGGCGCTGCGACCGGTGCGGTCCGACGACCCCGCGCTGCGAATCAAGACGACCTACCGGTCCATCTACCGCTCGCGGCTAGCGGAGGTCGGGGACGCCGACGAGTGCCTGCTGTGGAACGAGCGGGGCGAGGCGACGGAGTTCTGCAACGGCAACCTGGTGGTGCGCAGGGGCGGCCGATGGGTGACCCCTCCGGTTTCCTGCGGTCTGCTGCCAGGGGTCCTGAGGGAGGAGCTGCTCGAGGAAGGCCACCTCACAGAGGCGCCCATCTCCCTGGACGAGACCCTGAACGCCCAGGAAGCGTTCCGGATCAACTCCCTCACCGGCTGGATCCCGGTGAGATTCGATCGTCAGTAGCGGCCGAACGCGAGCGCCAGGTTGATCCACACGGCCGGGAGGAACACGACCAGCCCCAAGATCGTCCCCCCCACGATCGACACCGTCTCCCAGCGGCGCAGTGTCTCGGGATCCTCGGTCCCGTCGCCCTCGTGCCTGTAGGTCATCACGTCATGGCCGAGCTCGATCACGAACGTCACGGCGGCGTACAATGCCACCCAACGCCAAACCCGCAGGAAGTCCGGGTCACGATAGCCCGAGGCCGCCACCGCCAAGCCGACCGAGAGCGCCAGGCCCGTGGAGGCGCACAGCAGCAGGTAGGCGAGGCTCCGACCCCGCCGCGCATCCTCGCGCAGGCCGAGGACGTTCAGCACGAGGAACAGAGCCAGATAGGCCCAAAGCACACCGGGAGTCTACCGAACGGACTGCGGGCCCCCGATCGCGTACACTGGCGCGGATGGTGGTGGCCGAGAACCTCACGAAGGTCTTCCGGGACGGGCGGAAGGAGGTCTGCGCCGTGCAGGGCGTCGGCTTCGAGGCGCGGCCCGGCGAGGCCTTGGGCGTGCTCGGCGTGAACGGCGCCGGAAAGACCACGTTGCTGAGGATGCTCTCGACGATGCTCGAGCCGACCGACGGTCGGGCCGTGGTGCACGGGCACGACGTTCGCACCGAGGCCCAGAAGGTGCGCGCCTCGATCGGCTTCCTCTCGGCGAGCACCGCCGTCTTCGGCCGCCTGACCGCGCGGGAGATGGTGACCCTGTTCGGACGGCTGAACGGCCAGCGCGGCGACGAACTCCGAGCCAGGGTGGACGCCGTCCTGGAGCGCTTCGGCATCGGCCCCTTCGCCGACCGCCTCTGCGACCGACTCTCCACCGGGCAGAAGCAGCGCGTATCCATCGCCCGGACCGTGGTGCACGACCCGCCGGTGCTTCTCTTCGACGAGCCGACGAACGGGCTCGACGTCCTCACCAGCCAGGTCCTGCTGGAGTTCGTCGAGGAGGCATGCCGGGCCGGCAAGACGGTCCTCTACTCGACGCACGCGATGCACGAGGCGCAGCGCTTGTGCCGCCGCGCGATCGTGATCCACAACGGCCGGCTCGTGGCCGAGGGAGCGACCGACGAGCTGATCCGAGCGGCCGAAGCGCCGGACCTCGAGCGGGCGTTCCTCCGGCTGATCGGGGGTGGCGAGGCTCAGGTCAGCCGGTAGCGCAGGAACACCTCGGAGCCGACGGGCTGGCACGACACCAGCTCCGCCGAGCGCATGCGCTCGAACGGCAGAGGGTCGCCGGAGGCCAGCGTTGGTCCGGAGCCCAGCTTCAGCTTCGGCGCGATGGTCAGGAACAGCTCGTCCACCAGGCCCTCGGCGATCAGAGCCGCGTTCAAGGGCGGCCCGCCCTCGACCATCAGGCGCCGCACGCCAAACTCCTCGCGCAGCAGGGCCAGCGCCTCCGCCCAGCCGTGGAACGGCCGAACCTGGATCCCCTCTGGCGCGGTCACGGCGTTCGAGGCGGCGAACACCACGGGGGTGCCGTCGCAGGAGCGCAGGAACGCGTAGTCGTAGGGCACCCAGCCGGACGAGGTGACGGTGGCGCGCACCCTCGTGGCCGGGCACCAACCCGGAGGCGAGCCCCGGAGCGTTCCGGCGCCGATCAGCGTGCCGTCGCACTGCTTCTCCAAACGGCGCATGGCGCGGTGGTCCACCTCCGAGCCCAGCTCGCCCATCTCCTTGCCGTCGTCCCGCACGACGACCTTGCCGTCGATCGTGGCGACCATGTTGATGGCGACATAGGGCCGGTTCTCCGGCGGACCCGGCAGCACGAGGTCCTCGTAGGGCTCCTTCATTGCAGCGCTCTCTGGACGGCTCTGGCCAGCACGCGGTACGGCTGCTCGGCGTAACGCTCGCCGCCTATGAAGAAGGTCGGCACGTTGAACACGCCTTTGGAGTACGCCTCGTCGTCGAACGGAACGATCCGAGCGGCGTACCGGCGCTCGCGGATGGCTTCCAGCATGGGCTGCGGGTCGAAGGTCGGCTCCGCGAGACGAGCCAGCACCTCGGGGTCGTTGATCTCGAGCCCCTCCTCCCAGTACGCCCGGTACAGCCGCTCGACGAACGCATCGGCGACGCCCAGCTCCTTCGCGTGCTCCGTCGCCTCCAGCGCGTTGTGGCTCCGCATCCGCTTGGGGCGGTCCACCTTCGGCAGCTCGAGGTCCATCGCCGCCAGCGCGAGTTCGAGGCGGGACGGCGTCGGTGGCCGCCGCGCGTCGGTCTCCTTGGCCGGGCCCGGCTCGGGCCAAGGGAGGTTCTCCGGCATCAGCTCGTAGCCGAGCCACTCGAACTCGACGCCGAACTCCCGCTGGAGCCTCTGGGCCTGGAAGAGGCCGATGTAGCACCACGGGCAGATGTAGTCGTGCGCCACGGGTATGGTGATCGCCATGCGCCCATTTTGGCCGACGCTCCTCACGATCCTGAGCCTCTGCGGGTGCCGGCGCTACGACCTAACGGGGAGGTGGATTGGTCCCCTGCCGATCGCGGGCGGGGAGCACTGCCGCATTCGGCTGTTCCCGACGCAGCGCTTCGACTTCGTCTGCGACGGAGACCTCCATGCCGGCGGCCAAGGCACCTGGACCCAACGAGACCGAACGCTGGAGCTGCGGTTCGACTGGATCCACCACGGCGGCGAGATGCTTCGGGACAAGCCCACCGACCTCACCTACGACTTCAACCTCCGGATGAACGTCCTGACGCTGAGGCCGCGAGCAGGGGAAACGGTCGTGTGGGAGCGGCGCATGGGGTCCGAAAAGTGAGGCTGGCCCTCAGGCTGCCAGCCCAAGCTCCACCGGCCCGTTCCCAGCAACTCTCCCTTCCGGTCGGGCACCGGCTCCCTCAAAGCGAAGGGTACGTGGATTGTACGCCACCTTCGGTCGGATGCCTCGGACCAATCGGGCCACGTTGCCAACCGCGCCGCCGAACGGCTACCCTAAGGCATCCATGTTTCGACGGCTGATGCAGCAGGTGGACCGGCTCCTCGGTCGGGGAGTCATCGACGAGGAGTTCTTCGAGGGGCTGGAGGAGGCGCTCATCGAGGCCGACACGCACGTGTCCGTGGCGCAGAAGATCCTGCAGGAGCTCCGCAGGGCCGTCCGTGGAGAGCGGCTGGAGGAGCCGGAGCAGATCAAGGCGAAGCTGCAGGCGATCATCGCCGACGGCTTCCGCAGCCAGCAGCCGGAGGGCTTGGCCGTGGAGGCCGAGGGGCCCACGGTGTACCTGTTCGTCGGCGTGAACGGCGTGGGCAAGACCACCACCATCGCCAAGGTCGCGGCGCTGCTGAAGCGCAAGGGATTCTCGGTGATCCTGGCCGCGGGCGACACGTTCCGAGCGGCCGCGATCGAGCAGCTGGAGGTCTGGGCCCAGCGGATCGGCGTGGAGATCGTCCGCAGCCAGCCCGGGGCGGACTCCGGCGCGGTGATCTTCGACGCCATCCAGGCGGCCAAGGCCCGGGGCATCCAGTTCGTCCTCGCGGACACCGCCGGCCGGCAGCACAGCAAGGCGAACCTCATGGCCGAGCTGCAGAAGGTCGTGCGCGTGATCCAGAAGGCCCTTGGGCACAAGCCCACCGAGGTGCTTCTGGTGCTGGACGCCAACACCGGCCAGAACGCGCTTCGCCAAGCCGAGGAGTTCATCAAGCACGCGGGCGTGACCGGCCTGGTGCTGACCAAGCTGGACGGCACGGCCCGCGGGGGCGCGCTGATCGGCGTCTACGACCGCTTCAAGGTCCCGATCAAGCTGATCGGCGTCGGCGAGAAGCTCGAGGACCTGAAGGACTTCAAGCCGGACGAGTTCGCCAGGTCGCTGTTCGACTGAGCATGCTGCCCGCGGCGACCTGGAGCTGGGACCGGCTGCTGGGCAAGATCCGAAGCGCTTGCCCGGGGTTGCCGGACGTCCTTTCGGCGACTCGGCTCCACGGCGGGATGATCCACCACGTCTTCGAGCTGAGTCTGGCCGGCGAGCCGTCCCGCGCGGTGCTGAAGGTGTCCGAGCAGCCCGGCGACCCGTTCGGGAGAGAGTTCCGCGAGCTCGACCACCTCTGGAGCCGACGGCTCCTGCCCTGCCCGCGCCCCTGGGCGGCCGCCCCCACGGACTCTGACGGTCCGGCCTACCTCCTGATGGAGCGGATTCCAGGCTCGCACTGGGGAGCCGTTGCAGCAACCCCTCGGGAGAACTGGGACGTGGAGAGGCGGCTCGCGGAACTGCTTCTGCGCCTGCACTCGGAGGTCAGCGGCGGATTCGCGCGGTTCGGCGATCCTCCTCGGACTTCCTGGCTGGACGTCTTCGGCCCGATGCTGGAGGAGAACCTACGCCTGGCCGAGCCGCGCCTGCCGGCCGAGCAGGCGGCGCTCGCGGCGAGGCAGATGCGCAAGATGGCCAGCCTCTGGGCCTTGGGGGACCCGGCGAGGCCGAGGCTCGTGCACGGCGACGTCTGGTCCGGCAACGTGATCGTGGACCACCGCGAGGAAGGATGGACCGTCAGCGGTCTGGTCGACCCTGCCCTGCACTTCGCGGACGAGGAGTACGAGCTCGCTTACCTCGAGTGCTTCGGGACGATCGGCGAGCCGTTCCTGGCGGTCTACCGCGCGGCTTCGCCGGAACGGGACGGCTACCGGGTGCGCCGCCTGTTCTACTGGCTCAACACGATGCTGGTGCACGTGGGCCTCTTCGGCGACGAGGAGTACCTGGTCCGGACCGGCCGGCTTCTGGCAGCCCTGCAGCGCGTCTGAGGCCTCAGGCGACCGGCATCTTCGGGTCCACGGCCCTCGACCAACCGATCATCCCGCCACGCAGGTTCTTGACCCGAGTGAAGCCGCTCTGGATCAGGTAGCGCGTGCAGGCTCCGCTCCGCGCCCCGGATCGGCAGACCACCACGATGTCGCGGTCCTTGGGAAGCTCGGCCAGGCGCTCCGGAAGCTGGTCCATCGGGATGCAGAGCGCGCCGGGAAGCTTCGAGACGGCGGTCTCGTCAGGCTCCCTCACGTCCACGACCAACGGCTTCTCTTCGCCGCACAGCCGCTCGGCGAGCTCGTGCGGGGCGACCTCGGGCACTCTTCGGAAGAACATCGGCAAACAGATTGTGCACCGCCGGACTCGGATGGATTCGTGCGGCCCAGCCCTTTCGGTCCATAATCCGGCGTTGGCTAGGCAGGACCTCGATTCCCAGGTCGCGAAGGCGCTGCAGCACCGGATCGTGCTGATCGCCGGAGAGGAGGAGTTCCCCCGCCGGCGGTTCCTCAAGGCGTTGCTGGAGCGCGTCGCGCCCGAGGGCGACGACTACGACCTCGTCGTCACCGACGCCGGGGAGACCTCCGGGCAGGACTGGCTGGGCGCGCTCGCAACGATGCCGTTCCTCTCCGAGCGCAGGACCGTCGTGGTGCGCAACTTGCTTCGGCAACGGACGGTCGAGGCGGCCTTCGGCCCCAAGGGACTCACGCCGGAGAGCGTGCCCCCGCACGGGCTGCTGATCCTGGTGGCCGACGAGGCGAAGCCCTCCGCGGGGAGGGATCGCGCGAGCGACGACGCGGACGAGGAGCCCTCGGGCAAGCGGCGCGAGGGCGCTTCCTCCTGGGAGAAGGCCGTTCAGGCCGCGGGCGGCTTCGTGTTCGCCGTGAAGAGCGACCCCAAGGCGGCGAGGACCGCCGTCAAGGCCGAGTGCGACGCCATCGGCCTGCGCATCGACCCCGCGGCCCTCGACCTGCTGGTTGAGATGACCGGTTCCAGCTTGAGCCGGGCGCTGGAGGAGCTGCCCAAGCTGGCGCTCTTCGCCCGGCCCGGCCAGCCGATCGGCACGAAGGACGTCCAGGACCTGGTGGTGGCCTCCAGCGAGTGGGAGGTGTTCCGGTTCGTCGACGCCGTCCTGGACGGAAACCCCGCCGCCGGCCTGAATCAGATGCGCAAGCTCGCCGGGGGTTCGGCCAAGGTCGAGTCCGATGCCATCCGCAGCCTGTTGCCGGTGCTCCGCTACCAGTTCCGACTGCTGTGGCAGGCCCGCACGTGCCTGGACCGCGGCGCCGCCGCGAGCTCGATCCCCGAGGAGGTCCGTCGCACCTTCCCGGCCAAGCCCAACCTCGCGTCCATCGGCGACTGGCAGAGGCAGAAGGCGTTCCGCCAGGCCTCCAGGCTGTCGCGGGACCAGCTGGCGGAGTGCTTCGAGGCTCTGGCTTGGGCGGACGGCGCCCTCAAGGGCCAGACGGCGTCGGTCTCGGGAATCGACACCCTCGAGGTTCTCACCCTCCGGCTCATCCAGATCGTCGGCGAGCGCACCCCCGCGCGGCGCTGAGCGGGCAAACCTGAAGCGGCGCGCGAGGTTTTGGATCGTCGGAGCCTAAAGAACCGGCCCGGAATCCCGATACAAATGCTGATGAGCCCGTATGCGCCCCGTCGCGGCGGGCCTCTCGGGGCAAGCCTGTGTCGGAGATCCTCTCTCAAGCCGAAATCGAAGCACTCTTGAGCTCGCTCACCGGCGAGGAGACCTCGGCCGCGTCGCCCGCCCCCGAACCTGCGGCGAAGTCCCCTGCGGCGCCCCCGATCTTCGCGCCCGCCACGATTCCGGGGTCCAAGGGGACCGTCACCTACGAGGTGTACGACTTCCGCAGGCCGGACAAGTTCAGCAAGGACCAGCTCCGGACCCTGCAGATGCTGCACGAGACGTTCGCCAGGCTCGCTGGTTCGGGCCTGTCGGCGTTCCTGCGCACGCCGGTGAACATCGACCTGATCTCGCTGGAGCAGGTGCCGTACGAGGAGTACCTGCGCAGCATCAACCAGTCGGTGTTCACCATCCTGTCGCTTCCTCCGCTCTCGGGCCAGGCGGTTCTGGAGATCGAGTTCGGCCTGGTCTTCACGATGATCGACCGCGTGCTCGGCGGCCCCGGCAAGGCGCTGAACCGGAACGTGCTGACCGACATCGAGCGCCCGCTCGTCCGGCAGATGATCGAGCGGATGTTCGCGAGCCTGAAGAGCGCCTGGGAGGGCGTGGTGATCGTCAACCCCGGCATCGAGGGCATGGAGACCAGCGCGCAGTTCGTGCAGATCGCCCCGCCGAGCGACATCGTGGTGACGATCCTCTTCGAGGTCAAGATCGGCTCGCAGCGGGGGGCCATGAGCCTGTGCATCCCGTACCTGGTCCTCAAACCGATCACCACCAAGCTCAGCGCCCAGAAGTGGTTCGCCAGCAGCAGCCGCAAGCAGAGCCCCTCGCAGAAGCGGGTGCTGGCGTTCCAGATCAACCACACCGCGGTCGACTGCACCGTGGAGCTCGGCCGCGCCAAGACCACCATCGCCGGCTTCCTCTCGCTCAAGGTCGGCGACGTGGTGCGCCTCGAGCGGGAGACCGACGAGGACTTGACGCTGCTGGTGGGCGACGTGCCCAAGTTCCAAGGCAAGCCGGCCCTGCAAGGCAAGAAGCTCGTTTTCACCGTGTCGCAACCCCTCGAACCCTGACACCCCTTCCAAAGCCATGTCGAACATCCCGGTCGAAACCGTAACCAAGTTCACCGCCCTCCAGAACCAGATCTGGCAGACCGCCTCTCTGACGGTCAGCGAGGCCGCCAACATGGCGGTGAACTTCTCCAGCCCGCTCGTCGTGCCCACCAAGGTCAGCGACCTGTACGGCGAGATCGGCTCGCCCATGCTGGTGATCCAGTTCGCGCTGGCCAACCTGCCGGAGAACTCCACCGTGATCCTGATCAACCAGGAGACGGTCTCCGGCCTGGCCTCGCTGATCAAGGGCGAGACGATCGCGGAGATCGACGACAACCTGATCGCCGAGATGCGGCCCATGTTCGAGGGGCTGGTGCAGGGCATCTGCATGGCCATCGGCAACGCCAAGAACGAGGCGGTGGTCGCGTCCGGCCTATCGATCCGCCACCAAATCTTCAGCTTCCCGCCCAACATGCTGAAGGCCGAAGAGCTGCTTCGCATCCAGGTGGCCGTCACGGCGGAGGACGAGAGCGGCACGGCGATCTGGCTGGTGGACAACGAGACGGCCCACCACATCCTCGGCATCGAGATGCCGCACGAGGAGCCCGAGGCCCCGGCCTTCGGCAACCTCCAGGCTTCGATGCCGGCCGCCCACCCGGGCTTCCCCGCGCCGAAGGCCTCGGACCCCGGGAGCTTGGAGCTGCTGCTGGACATCCCTCTGGAGATCAGCGTGGAACTCGGCCGCGTCAAGATGCTCGTCAAGGACGTCGTGGAACTGGGCACCGGCTCGATCATCGAGATCGACAAGGCCGCGGGCGAGCCGGTGGACGTGCTGGTCAACGGCCGCCTCGTCGCGCGGGGCGAGGTCGTGGTCATCGAGGACAACTTCGGCGTCCGAATCACCGAGATCCTCACCCCCCAGGAGCGGCTGACCAAGCTCGGCGAGGTGGCGTGATGCGCCGAGCGTTCGCGGTCTGCGTCTGGGCGCTGGCGGGCGCGGCCCTCTGCCAGGAGACCTTCCTCGGCACGAAGGCCGAACCGACCGCCGCTCCGGCGTCGTCCCCTGCGGTCGGGGTGATGCCGGTTCTGCAGATGGCGGTCGCGCTGGCGATCGTGATCCTCGTGGTCAAGTACGCCCTACCGTGGGGAATCCGAACGTTTGGGAAACGAATGGTCACGCCCGTCGACAGCCCGATCCGGGTGCAGGAGACCGCGGCCTGCGGCACCAGCACGCTGCACGTCGTGACCGTTCGGGGCCGGACGCTGCTCGTGGCCTCAGGGCCCCAGGGGGCCAGCCTGATCGCCGACCTCACGGAGGCTCCCCCGCAGCCGAAGACGTTCTACGAGATGGTGGAGGAGGCCGAGCCCGCCAAGCCGGAGGCCCCCGCCCAGGCGGCGATCGAGACCGAGCCCCTCGAACCCGAGCCCGAGAGGCTGGCCGAGGTGCTCGAGAGGTTGGAGAGGCTGGCGGGATGAGCGGGACGCGCTCGCCGCACCTGCGTTGGATCGCCCTGGCGGGCTTCGCGGCCCTGGCCGGCGCGGCCGCGGCGCAGACGACGGGCCTCCCCAAGATCAGCATCGGCGTCGAGCAGGCTCAGGGCGACGAGGTCGCCGTCTCGCTGCAGATCCTCGCGCTGCTCACCGTCCTCAGCCTGGCCCCGGCCATCCTCATCCTCACGACGGCGTTCACCCGCATCGTGATCATCTTCAGCTTCGTGCGGACCGCGCTCGGCACTCCGTCGATCCCGCCCAACCAGGTGCTGGTCGGCCTCAGCCTGTTCCTCACGTTCTTCGTGATGGGACCCACCTATCGGCAGATCCAGCAGGACGCCCTGCAGCCCTATCTGGCCAAGCAGATCCCGCTCGATCAGGCCGTCGCGCGAGCCGAGCGGCCGGTCCGGACGTTCATGCTGAAGAACACCTACGAGAAGGACCTCATCCTGTTCGTGAACCTGAGCGGGCAGAAGAACCCGACTCGCGACAACGTTCCGCTCACCACCCTGATCCCGGCGTTCGTGATCAGCGAGCTCAAGACCGCGTTCCTGGTGGGCTTCTACATCTTCGTTCCGTTCCTGATCATCGACCTGATCGTGGCCAGCGCGCTGATGAGCATGGGCATGATGATGCTCCCGCCGACCGTCGTGTCGCTTCCGGCCAAACTGCTCGTCTTCGTACTCGCCGACGGGTGGAGCACCCTGGTGGCCGCGATCCTGTCGGGGTACCGCTGAGATGGATCCGACGCTGGTGATGGACCTTTGCCGCAGGGGGATGGAGGTCGCTCTTCTGGTCTCCCTGCCCATTCTCGCCGTCGCGCTGTTCCTGGGGCTGCTGATCAGCGTGTTCCAGGCGGTCACCCAGGTGCAGGAGATGACGCTGACGTTCGTGCCGAAGCTGATCGGCATGGCGATCGTCGTGTCGCTGATGGGCGGCTGGATGCTGTCCACGCTGGTCGGCTTCGTGCACCTGTGCTTCGAGCAGGCGGCGAGGGTCGGCGGATGAGGCTGGACGGGCCGTTCCTGTTCGCGTTCTTCCTGGTGTTCGTTCGTTGCTCGGCGATGCTGGCCGCCGCGCCGGTGTTCGGAGGATCGGGGTTGCCGGTCCGCGTGCGCGTGTTCCTCTCGGCGGCGATCGCCGGGACGCTGGCCGTAGCCCTGCGGCCTCAAGCCGGCGAGGTGCCGCCGGACCTGACCCGGGCGGTGCTCGCCATCGCGAACGAGGCGGTGATCGGGCTGGTGATCGGCGCCATGGTGTCGATGTGCCTGTCCGCCGCGCAGATGGCGGGCAGCGTGATGGACCTTCAGATGGGCCTCAGCATGGGGCACATCATGAACCCCGCCACGGGCACCAGCAACACCCTGCTCGCCGAGTACAAGCACCTGCTGGCGACCGTCGTGTTCCTGTGCGCCAACGGCCACCACCTGATGCTGGCCGCCCTGGCCAGGAGCTTCCAGGTCGCACCATCCTGGGGATGGCACCACATGGAGGCCCTTCAGACGGGCGGCGTGGCGCTCCTGGCGCACCTAGCGCTGATCGCCGTGCAGATCGCCGCCCCGGTGCTGGGAGTGAGCATCCTGGTCGACACGGCGTTCGGCGTGGTGAACAAGGCCGTGCCCCAGATGCCGATCTTCCTGGTCGGCCTTCCCGCCAAGATCCTCGCCGGGATGGTGGTGCTGAGCGTGGCCCTGCCGGCGTTCACGGTGGCCATTCGGAACGCGGTGGAGGTCGGATTCGACGCCGTGTGGCGCGTTCTCGCCGCGGGATAGGGAGACCCTGCCATGCCCGACGACGCGCAGGAAAGGACAGAGGAAGCGACACCGAGGAAGCGTGAGCGCGCCCGCCGCAAAGGAACGGTGGTGCGCTCGACAGACCTCGTCCACGCGCTGGTGATGCTGGCGCTCGCGCTGCTGCTGCCCAGCATCGTCGGGGCCATGGGCCAAGCGTTCGCGCTGGCGGTGAGGTCGGGAGTCGGCGCGCTTCCCCGCGACGCCTCGTTCGCCTCAATCTCCGGCCATTGGTGGTCGCTGGCTCTTCCCTGCCTGGCCGCGCTGGCGCCCCTGATCGCGGTGGCGATGGCCGTGGGCCTTCTCGGCAACCTCGCCCAGGTCGGGTTCGTCGTGAGCGCCGAGGCCCTGACCCCCAGCCTCGGCAAGCTGAACCCTCTCGAGGGAGCCAAGCGGCTGGCCTCTCGGGACGCTCTGTTCGAGGCCGCCAAGGCCACCGTCAAGACGGCCGTCTTCGCCTACGTCGCTTGGACCGCCATCCGCGCGAACTGGGACCAGATTCTGGGACTCTCCCTCACCTCCGCGCACGCCGCGGTGGTCGCCGTGGGCCAGCTCGCGCACTCCATCGTGCTGAAGGTCGCCGTCGCCTGGCTGGTCGTCGCGGCCGTCGACTACTTCTACCAGCGCAAGAAGATCGATCGGATGCTGCGCATGAGCAAGGAGGAACTGAAGCAGGAGTTCCGCGAGTCCGAGCAGGCACCCGAGCTGAAGTCCGCGATGAACCAGCGCCGCCGCAAGCTGTCCAAGATGCGCACCCGCGACGCGGTGAAGTCCTCCGACGTGGTCGTCACCAACCCGACCCACTACGCGGTCGCCCTGAAGTACGACAAGGACAAGATGCACGCGCCCATGGTCGTCGCGAAGGGCAAGGACCTGCTGGCTCTCCGCATCCGCGATCTGGCCAAGGAGCTGGACGTGCCGATCGTGCCCAACCCTCCGCTCGCTCGGCAGCTCTACGCGGCCTGCGAGGTCGGCGACTACATCCCCCGCGAGCTGTTCCAAGCCGTAGCTGAGGTCTTGGCTTACGTCTACAAGACCCTCAACCGGTTCCGGTCGAGGCGCTGACGCAAGAAAGGGGACTCCACGCCGTGGAGCCCCCAAGTTCGATGGCTCGATCGATATCGGGAGGCTTCAGGAGGCCTCCACACGATCATTATCCGTCGGATTCGTTCGATTCGCGGAAGGGACCTTCGAGGACCGCCTGCAAATGGGCCTTCAGTCGGTGCGCGAGTTCGCCGTTGGTGAGGACGCGGTCGCAGCCCAGCTCCCGCCCCAGGTTCAGCAGCGCCTTCTCCTTGTGGCCCGCGTGGCCGACCACGGGCACACCGTGCCGCCGCGCCTCGGCCACCACCCTCCGAAGAGCCTCCTCGGGCGCGTAGAGCCCGACCACCAAGGCCCTCACAGCCCTCCATTGGCCCTCGGACGCAACGACGCACTCCCACCCGGCAGCCACGATGGCCGACCGGACCTTGGCGGCCCAAAACAGGTTCGGTTCGAACAGCGCGACCTTCATGCTCTGGTACCCTCGCTCCATGCCCGTGCGACCTTTCCACTGGGAGGATGGCCGCCTTCGGTTGCTGGACCAGCGCGCCCTTCCCAACCGAGAAGTGTGGCTGGACATCCGTTCCTACGAGCAGGCCGCGGAGGCCATCCGCGACATGGCTGTGCGCGGCGCCCCGGCGATCGGCATCGTCGCCGCCTACGGCATGGCTCTGGCCGCCAAGGCGGGCGTGCCGCACGAGACGGCCTCCGCGCTGTTGGCGGCGGCCCGCCCCACGGCGGTGAACCTGTTCTGGGCCTTGGAGCGGATCGGCAGGCTGCCGGAATGGTCGTTTGAGACCGTCCTCGCCGAGGCCCAGGCCATCGAGCGGGAGGATCTGGCGATGAACGTGCGGTTGGCCGAGCACGGCGCGTCGCTCGTTCCGCAGGGGGCGCGGCTGCTGACGATCTGCAACACCGGCTCGTTGGCGACCGCCGGACACGGTACGGCGCTAGGGATCGTGCGCACCGCCCACGCCCAGGGCAAGCTGCGCCACGTCTACTCGTGCGAGACGAGGCCTCGCCAGCAGGGCCTGCGCCTGACGGCTTGGGAGCTGCTGCAGGACGGCATCCCCTTCTCCAGCATCGCCGACGGAGCCGCGGCCTGGCTGATGTCCCTCGGCGAGGTGGACCTGGTCGTCGTCGGCGCGGACCGGATCGCCGCGAACGGAGACACCGCCAACAAGATCGGAACCTATGCGCTGGCCGTGGCGGCCCACCACCACGGCATCCCGTTCGTCGTCGCCGCACCGTCGTCGACCATCGATCCGAACACGCCCGACGGGCGGGCGATCCCGATCGAGGAGCGGGCTGCGGAGGAGCTGACCGAGGTCGACGGCGTCCAGGTCGCGCCGGTCGGCTGCCCGGTCCGCAACCCGGCCTTCGACGTGACCCCGGCCTCGCTCCTCGCGGCGATCGTCACGGAGCACGGCGTGTTCCGTCCACCTTTCCGCTTTTCATCATGAACATTTTGGAGATCTTGGCCAAGCGGCGGGACGGCGAGGTCCACCAGACGGAGGAGCTGCGCTTCCTGGCTCGCGGGGCCGCCACGGGAGAGATTCCGGACTACCAGCTCGCCGCATGGCTGATGGCCGCCTACCTGCGGCCGCTCTCGTTGCCGGAGACCGCCGCTCTCACCCTCGCGCTCGCGGACTCCGGACGCCGCATCGACCTCTCCGATCTCCCCGAACCCCTGCTGGACAAGCACAGCACGGGCGGTGTCGGCGACAAGACCTCGCTGGTCCTCCTTCCCCTGCTGGCGTCCTGCGGCGTCACCATCGTGAAGCTCAGCGGGCGGGGCTTGGGGATCACCGGCGGGACCTTGGACAAGATCGAGTCGGTTCCCGGCCTCCGCACTGACCTGACGCCGGACCAAGCCAAGGAGCAGGCGCGGAAGATCGGACTGGCGCTCTGCGGGCAGTCGCCGGATCTGGCGCCGGCGGACGGAGTGCTGTACGCTCTGCGCGACGTCACGGCCACCGTCGGTTCCGTGCCGCTGATCGTCTCCAGCATCCTCAGCAAGAAGCTGGCCGGCGGATCGCCCCGCGTGCTGCTCGACGTCAAGTGCGGCTCTGGGGCCTTCCGCCACAGCCTGCAGGAGGCCACCGAACTGGCGGTCGCCCTGCGGGCCGTCGGCGCCGAGGTCGGCCTGGAGGTGCGCCCGGTGATTACCGACATGGACCAGCCCTTGGGCCGCACGGTGGGCAACGCGCTGGAGGTTCGAGAGGCGCTGGAGGTCCTTCGGGGCGAGCTCGACAGTCGGTTCGCGCGGTTCTGCCTGGAGCTCGCCGCCCGCGCGCTGGCTCTGTGCGCCTTGGACGCGGCGTTGGCCGAGAGGGCGCTGCGCTCTGGCTCCGCCTTGGAACGGGCCTTGGTATGGCTCGAAGCCCAAGGCGCCGATCTCCGGCGGTTCGACGAGGGACGCGGGCTCCCGGCCGCTCCGGTCGTGCGAGAGGTTCCGGCCCCGGCTTCGGGCTGGGTCCGCCGCGTGGATGCGCGAACGGTCGGAAACGTTGCGATGCGGCTCGGGGCAGGAAGGTTGCACAAATCCGATCGGATCGACCCGCGCGTGGGTGTGGAGGTGCTCGTCGCGGTCGGGAGCCGAGTGGAGCGGTCGCACCCGGTCTTCCGCGTCCATGCCGCCTCCGAGCCGGACGCCGTCTCCGCGCAGGAGAGCCTGCTGAGGGGGCTGGAGCTGTCCGAGACTCCGACCGAGCCTCTACCGACGGTGCTGCTGGAACCTTAGCGGGTAGCATCCGTTCCGGCATGCGGATTCCGAAGGCCCTGATCTTCGACATGGACGGCACCATCGTCGACAACATGCGGTGGCACGCGATCGCCTGGCTCGCGCTGTTCGAGGACCAAGGGTGTCCGACGACCGAGGAGGAGTTCTACAAGACGGCGGGATTCACGTCCGCCGAGGTGGTGCGCCACTTCATCTCTCCGGACTTGCCCGAGGAGGAGATTCGCTGCCTCGCGCGCCAGAAGGAGTTTCTGTACAGGTTTCTGTACAAAGACCATATCAAACCGGTTCCGGGGCTCCGCCGACTGCTGCGGGACGCCCGTGCCCACGGCTGCAAGCTCGCCTTGGCGACGGCGGCGGGCGATCGGAACATCCGCTTCACCCTGAAGCACCTCCAGCTGGAGAACGAGTTCGACGCCATCGCTGGAGCCTCGGAGGTGCAGCGCGGCAAGCCGGAACCCGACATCTTCCTGCTGGCTGCCAGCAAGCTGCAGGTGGAGCCGGCCGAGTGCGTCGTGTTCGAGGACGGCCGCCCCGGCGTTCAGGCGGCGCGCAGGGCCGGAATGGGCTCCGTCGCGGTGGCCACCGTGCATCCGGCCGAGGAGTTGCAGAGCTGGCCGGAGGTGGACTTGGTCATCCGCGACTTCCGAGAGGTCACCGTGCCGAAGCTCGCCCGCGTGCTGCCGTCCAACCGCTGACGCCGCCCTATAGGCCGACCAGGAAGGCGCCCACGGCCTCGGACCAGGCGATCCACGGCCCCGGATAGAGCCCGATCAGAACCGTCAGGGCCACGCACACGCCGATCGCGACGGCCACCGGCGCAGGCACCAACACCCGCTCCGCGTTCTCGGGCGCGGCGTGGATGTACATCCTTTTGGCGACCAGCAGATAGTAGTACAGGGATACCGTGCTCATCACCGCGCCGAGCAGCACCAGCCACCACAGCCCAGACCGCATGCCTGCGGAGAACAGCAGGAACTTGCCGACGAACCCGGCGAGCGGCGGAATGCCTGCCAAGGACAGCAGGAACACCAGCATCGCGAACGACAGGAGGGGGGACCTGCGGGAGAGGCCGTCGTAGTTCTCCAGCGCGTGCGAGTCGGTCGCCTCGCCCACCGCGTACACGCAGAGGAAGGCCCCCACGTTCGCGAAGACGTACAGCAACAGGTACAGGCCCACGGCGGAGAGTCCCTCCCCGCTGGCGGCGGCCACGGCGATCAGCAGAAAGCCCGCCTGCGCGATCCCCGAATACGCCAACAGCCGCTTGACGTTCGTCTGGACGATCGCCACGAAGTTGCCGAACGCCATCGAGAGCACCGCCAGGGCGCCGACGAACACGACCCAGACCTCGCTCCGCCCTGGAAGCACGAGCAGCAACAGGCGCCCGATAGCGAGGAACCCGGCGGCCTTCGAGGCGGTCGACAGGTACGCCGACACCGGAGACGGCGCGCCCTCGTACACGTCGGGAGCCCACAGGTGGAACGGCGCGGCCGCGATCTTGAACGCCAGGCCCACGAGGATCAGGGTCATGCCGATCCACGCGTAACCGGGCGCCAAGCCCTGGAAAGCCTCGTTCAGGTCCGCGAACCGCGTGGATCCGGCGGCCCCGAAGACCCAGCTCACGCCGAAGAGGAACACCGCGCTCGAGGTGCCCGCGACCACCAGATACTTCAGCGCGGCCTCGGCGGAGCGGTCCCTGTTGCGGTCGTAGCCCGCGAGCACGAACAGGGTCAGCGTCGACACCTCCAGGCTCAGATAGAGCATCAGGAGGCTCCAGGAGGCGACCAGAAACATCAGCCCGACCGTGGAAATCAGCAGCAGGGCGTAGTACTCGCCCCGGTACGGACCCGAAGTCGAGGCCAGACAGACCAGCGCGCAAGCGGCCGCGAACAGCGCGCAGAAGAACGCCGTGGCGGAATCCCAAACGTACATCCCGTTCCACAGCGAGCCCTCGCGCGGCACGAGGAGGCACAGGGCCAAGGCCGCGCACGAACCCAGGAAGGCCACCCACCCCGCCTGGGGGTGGGCGCCCGGCCGCTCGCCTCGGATTCCGGCCAAGAGCAGAACGGCGAGCGCGAACCCCGTCATCACCAGTTGAGGCGCCAGCAACGACCAGTCGACTTGCGGCATGCTCACAGCTCCATCCCCAGCGTCCTCAGGCCGTGGTTGATCAGGTCGACGAGCGGCCTTGGCCACAGGCCGACGATCAACAGCAGGGAGGCCAGCGACACCAGCGCGACCCACTCGGTGCGGGAGGCGTCGGTCAAATCCTGCCACTTGTCGGACATCGGCCCGAGGAACACCTTCTGCACCAGCCGGAGCACGTACACCGCCGTGACGACCACCCCGGTCACCGCGACCGCGACCACCACGGGATACCGGGCGAACGTGCCCAGGAACACCAGCGTTTCGGCCACGAACCCGCTGGTGCCGGGCAGGCCGAACGACGCCAGGCCGCCCACGGTGAACGCGACGGCGATGCCCGGCATCCTTCTGGCGAATCCGCCCATCGCCAGGATGTCCCTGGTATGCGCCTTCTGGTACACGAGCCCGACCAGCGCGAAGAACAGCCCCGTCATGACGCCGTGCGACACCATCTGCATCACGGCCCCGGCCATCCCGACCCGCGTGAGGCTGGCGATGCCGAGCATGACGACGCCCATGTGGCTCACGCTGGAGTAGGCGATCACGTACTTGAGGTCGGTCTGGCCCATCGCCGAGAACGCGCCGTAGACGATGTTGATCGCGGCGATCGTCGCCACCAGGGGCATCAGGCCGGGCGCGACTTCGGGGAACATCGCGACGCACGTTCGGATCACCCCGTAGGCGCCCAGCTTCATCAGCACGCCCGCGTGCAACATCGACACCGCCGTCGGCGCGGAGGCGTGGCCGTCCGGGGACCACGTGTGGAACGGGAAGATGCCGGCCAGTACCCCGAAGCCGACGTAGAACGCCAAGAACAGCGCCCTCTGCAGCCCGAGGCCCAGCTGCGAGCCGCCAGACAGCTCCACCATGTCGAACGTGTGCCGCGGATCCAGATGGTACAGAGCAAGGATCCCCGTGAGGATGAACGCGCTGCCCAGCATGAGGTACAGCGTCAGCTTCATCGCCGAGTATTCCTTGCGCCCCGTGCCCCAGATGCCGATCAGCAGGTACATCGGCAGCACGGCGATCTCGTAGAACAGGAACAGGAAGAACAGGTCCAAGGCGACGAACACGCCGAACACGCCGGTCACGAGGAACATCAGCAGGGTGAGGAACTCCTTGCAGCGCTCCTCGAGTGTCCACGAGGCGAACACGCCGGTCACGATGATCACGCCCGTGAGCAGGAGCATCGAGATGCTGATGCCGTCCGCGCCCAGGCTGTACCGGATGTTCATGCCGGGAATCCAGGCGTAGGATTCGCGGAACTGGAATCCGCCGGTCTTTCCGTCGTACAGAGCCCAGGCCACACACGACAGGATGAGACTCACAAGGCCGCACGTCAATGCCACGACGCGGGCCGCCGTCTTCCGCTCGGGAGGGATCGCGAGCAGGACCAGGCAACCGACGAACGGCGCCAGCACGATGATCGACAGAAGGTGATCCAGAACTAGGCTCACGGCATGATCCCTCCCAGCGCGCCGGTCGCCGCCAAGCCGACCAGGGCCGCGGCGACGACCGCCATCAGCGCCAGCACGGCGGCGTAGAACTGCGGCTGACCGTTGGTGAAGCTACCGAGCAGCCGGCCGAACAAGGCGCAGATCCATGCCGCGAGGTTCACGAGGTTGTCGACCACGTTGCGGTCGAACCACGCGACCAAGCCGCCCCAAGCCACCGCGGCGCGCGCCACGCCCTTCTCATAGAAGTCGTCAATGTACCACTTGTTGGCCAGAAAGCTGTAGAGGGGCCGAGGGAGGCGCGCGACCGGGTCGCTGGCAGGCTCCTTCCTGTAGAGGGCCACCCCGAGAATGATCCCCGCCAGAGCCGCCGCCAAGCCCAAAGCCGCCACGCCCAGATCGAGGCCGTGGGCGTGCCGCCCCGGCTCCAGCAGGGCCGTCAGGAAGGAATCCCCAGGCAGGTTCAACGCGCCGCCGACCGCCGCGGCCACCGCCAGCAACGCCAGCGGCACCGTCATCCAGGGCGACGACTCCCTGGCGTGGGAGGCCCCGCTCGCGCGCGGCTCCCCGGCGAACGCCAGGAACCAGAGCCGGGTCATGTAGAAGGCGGTCATCGCCGCGACGGCCACCGCCAGGGCGAACAGCACCGGCTGCGACCTTGCACTGGCGAGAATCTCGTCCTTCGACCAGAACCCCGCGAACGGGAACACCCCGGCCAGAGCGAGCGACCCGACGATGGTCGTCCAAGAGGTCAGTGGCATCCGCCGATGAAGCCCGCCCAGGTTCAGCAGGTTCTGCTCGTGGTGGCAGGCGTGGATCACGCTGCCCGCGCACAGGAACAGCAGCGCCTTGAAGAACGCGTGCGTCGTCAGGTGGAACATCCCGACGGTGATCCCGCCCAGCCCCAAGCCAAGCATCATGTAGCCCAGCTGGCTGATCGTCGAGTAGGCGAGGACCTTCTTGATGTCCGTCTGGACCAGGGCGATGGTGGCGGCCATGAGGGCCGTGAAACCGCCGACCCAGGCGACCGTCGCCAAGGCCGCCGGCGCAGCGTGGAACAGGAAGAAGAGCCGGGCCACCAGGAACACGCCGGCCGCGACCATCGTGGCCGCATGGATCAGCGCCGAAACCGGAGTCGGACCCTCCATCGCGTCGGGCAGCCACACGTGCAACGGGAACTGCGCGCTCTTCCCCACCGCGCCGAGGAACACAAGCAGCGGCACCAGGTTCGCGAACGCCGATGCGGAGAGGAACACCGGCTTGAGGTTGCCGGACTGAACCAGCTTCTCCAGCGCCGCGATCTCGAACGTGTGCGCGGAGTTCCACAGCAGGATGATCGCGACCAACAAACCGAGGTCGCCGAAGCGCGTCACGATGAACGCCTTCTTCGCCGCGTTGGCCGGCGCGCGGTTGCGGTACCAGAAGCCGATGAGCAGGTACGAGCAGATGCCCACGAGCTCCCAGCAGATGTAAATCAGAAGCAGGTTGTCGGCCAGCACGAGGCCCAGCATCGCGGCCGCGAACAGCCCCAGATAGGTGAAGAAGCGGGCGAACCCGTCGTCGCCCTCCATGTATCCCACGGAGAACACCTGCACGAGCAGCGCGACGCTCGCCACCACCAGCAGCATCAGCGCGCTGAGCCCGTCCAGCAGGAACCCGGCGGACACCCGGAAGCTCCCGATGGCGAGCCACTCCAGCTGACCGGTCTGCGTGCCGACCTCGCGCACGGTGGAAAAGGCCGCCAGAGACAGCGCGAGGCTCGCCGCCGTCACCAGGATCACGGGGAACGCGGCCACCCGCCGGTTGTCCCTTCTCGCCACGAACAGCAACGCCGTCGCGGCGGCGGCGAAGGCCGGAAGCAGCGGAATCCAGGCGACCATCAGCCCCTCATTCCTCCCACGTCCTCGATGTCCACGTTTCGGAATCTGCGGAACACGCCGAGCACGATCGCCAAGGCCAGCGCCGTCTCGCAGGCCGCGACCAGGATGATCACCGTGACGAACACCGGCGCCTCCAGACTCTGCACCCACTTGTAGCGCCAGAAGGCCAGCAGGTTCAGGTTCGCGGCGGCGAACATCAGCTCCAGCCCCATCAACACCGCGATCGCGTTGCGCCGAGCCAGAGCCCCGTACAGCCCGAGGCTAAACAGAATCGCCGCGACGACGAGCCATGCCTGCAGCGGCAGCGTCTGCACTCTTCTCCTCCTCCCTCGCCTGATCGATCAGCTTCTTCCTCTCCAAACCCACGACTTCGGACCGGGCCTTCTTGTCCGAGCGAGCCAGGTACACCGCCCCGACCATCGCACCGAGCAGCATCAGCGACGCGACCTCGAACGGCAGAAGATAGTCCGTCAGGAACGCCTCTCCCACCCGCCTGGTGAGACCGACGGGCACGGAGGGCGGCGGCTCGGGGTTGCCGGCCGTACGGGCCCCGGCCAGGCACAGTCCGAGGAACAGCACCGCGGCGGCCGCTGCGAAGGCCCCGAGGCGGTTGAACTCCGTCCGATCCGGGCGCATCACCTCGCGGGTCAGCATCAGAACGAACAGAACCGTGATCGGGATCGCCCCGGAGTAGATGAGCAGCTGCACGGTGAACAGCAGCTCGTTGCCCAACAGCAGGAACAGGAGGGCCACGCCGAAGAACGTCGGCATCAGCCAGAAGGCGGCGTGAACCAGGTTCCGGCAACGGACCACCCAGTATCCGGACACCAGGGTGATCAGACTCAGCAGCGCGAACAGCGCGACCTCCTGGCTCATGCGCCCTCCTCCGCGGGCCGAGCCTGCTGCTTCGGCGATTCGCCGGGCTTGCCCTTCTCCGCGGCCTCGGCCTGCAGCCGCATCAGCGTCTCCACGTTCCGCCGGGCGTTCTCCGGACCGCCCTGGGCCAGATCGACGATCCTCAGGACGCTTCCTTCCTTCTCCGTCACGGCGAACTCGTACTGGTCGCCCATATAGATCGCGTCGAACGGGCACGCCTCCACGCAGAGGTTGCAGAACATGCACCGCCCCAAGTCCATCACGAACTCGTCCACACCGGCGGTGGTGCCCTTGCCGACCTTGTTCATCGAGATCACGTCGGTCGGGCACGCCTGGGCGCACAGCGTGCAGCCCACGCAGTTCAGCCGCTGCTTCTCCTCGTTCCACTTCAGATAGAACATCCCCCGATAGCGCGGGCTGACCGGCCTCCGCTCGTAGGGGTACCGGATGGTGACCTTCGGGCGGAAGAAGGTCTTCAGCGTCAGGCCCATGCCAAGGAAGATCCTCCAGAGCCCGCCGAGCAGGGTCCTCAAGGGGTTCATCGGGCGACACCTCCGGCGTAGACGACCGAGGCCGCGGCCCACAGCACCACGATCAGGCCGATCGGCACCAGCACCTTCCATGCGAATCCGAGCAGCTGGTCCACGCGGACGCGAGGCAGCGTCCACCGGATCCACATCAGGACGAAGACCAGCACGTAGCTCTTCAGCACCAGCCAAAGCGCGCCTGTGAGGCCGGGCAGGCCGTCCCAGCCTCCGAAGAACAGCACCACCGCCAGCGCGGAAGCGAAGAACGTGTTCGCGAACTCGGCCAGGAAGAACATCGCGAACCGGATGCCGGAGTACTCCGTGTGGAACCCGCTCACCAGCTCCGATTCGGCCTCGGGCAGGTCGAACGGCGTCCGGTTCGTCTCCGCCAACTGGCCGATCATGTACACGAATGCGGCAACCAGGAGCGGCGGCTGGAAGATGAACCACCGGAACCCTCGCTGGGCCTCCGCGATCTCCACGAGGCTCATCGACTGCGCGAAGAACACCACCGCGAGGATCGCCAGAACCACCGGCACCTCGTAGCTGATCAGCTGCGCGGCGGAGCGAAGGCCTCCGAGCAGGGAGTACTTGTTGTTCGTGCCCCAACCGGCCATCACGATGCCCATGATCGCCACGGTGCCCGCCGCGATCACGTACAGCGCCGCGAGGCTGAAGTCGTAGGCCACCCAGCCCGAGCTGAACGGCAGAACCAGGAACACCGCCAGCACCGGGACGAACACGAAGAACGGCGCCAGCACGAACATGAACCGGTCGGCCGGAGCCGGGATGATGTCCTCCTTCAGAACCAGCTTCACCGCGTCGGCAACCGACTGCAACCAGCCCCTCGGACCGACGTGCACCGGCCCCAGCCTGGACTGGATGTATCCCGCCACCTTGCGCTCGAGGTAGATCAGCACCAGCACCCCGAGGTTGATCACCGCCAGCAGCATCGCGGCGTTCACCAGCTGGCGGATCCAAGGGTTCTCCAGAGCCTGAGCGATCACCGATCCACCTCCCCCAGGACGATGTCGATGCTGCCGAGGATCGCGACGACGTCCGCCACCTTGTTCCCGACGACCAGGTCGGCCAAGACGGTCAGGTTGGCGAACGACGGAGCGCGGATGTGCACGCGGACCGGATTCGGCGAACCGTCCGAGACCATCGTGAACGAAAGCTCTCCGCGCGGAGACTCCACCTGTGAGAAGGCGATGCCGGGCGGCGGCTTGAGCACCTTGCCCACCTTGGACGCGATCGGTCCCTCAGGGAGCTTGTCGAACACCTGGCGCAGGATGCGCACGCTCTGCTCCAGCTCGAGGCGCCTCGCCAGATACCGCGCGAAGGTGTCCCCGTCGCGCAGCACCACCACGTCGAAGTCGATCTCGGCGTACTTCTCGTAGGGAGCCCAGCGGCGGATGTCGTAAGCCACGCCGGATGCGCGCAGCGTCGGACCCGTGAGACCGTACGCCTTGGCGTCCTCCGACGACACCACGCCGACGCCCTCGGTGCGCCGGCGGAAGATCGGGTTGTCGGTGAGAAGCCGATCGTACTCGGGCAGCCTCGACTCGAGCAGGTCGCAGAACGCCAGCACCCCTTCGTCCCAGGTTTCCGGCATGTCGTCCGGCAGGCCGCCCACCCGGATCCAGTTGTAGGTCAGCCTGGCGCCGGTGATCGCCTCCAGCAGGGCCAAGGCCTCCTCGCGCTCCCGGAACGCGTAGAGCAGCATGGTGGTGGCCCCCAGGTCCGTGCCGAACGTGCCGAGGAACAGCAGGTGGCTGGCGATGCGGTTCAGCTCCATGAGCGCCACCCTCAGCCACTGGGCGCGCTCCGGAACCTCGACGCCCGCCAGACGCTCGATGGCCTGCGCGCAGGCGAGGTTGTTGGCCAAGGAGCAGACGTAGTCCAGCCGGTCGGTGAAGGGCAGGAAGTGGCGGTACGGCCTGCGCTCCGCCATCTTCTCGAGGCCGCGGTGCAGGTAGCCGATCATCGGCTCGCAGGCCATCACTTCCTCGCCGTCCAGGGTCAGGATCAGGCGCAAAACCCCGTGGGTGCTGGGGTGCTGCGGGCCCATGTTCATGACCATGCCCTGCGTGCCCAGGTCGAGAATCTCCTGATGCAGCGCCTGCGCGTCGATGGCCGGCCCCTTGGCAGGAGTCTCGGGCCCGGCCGTGGGCGGGTTCGGATCGGTGCGGGGCTCGAGGCTCATCCTTGCGCCCCCCGGTCGATCGGCTGTGGCCCACGGAGCGGCGAGCCGCTGGGCCTGGAGACGTAATCCTTCCGGAACGGGAAGCCCTCCCAGTCGTCCGGCAGCAGGATGCGTCGAAGGTCCGGGTGACCCTCGAACCGGACTCCGAACATGTCGTAGACCTCCCTCTCGAACCAGTTGAAGCCGGGCCACAGGTCGGTCACCGACGGCGCGACGGGCTCGGAGCGATCCACCCTGCACAGCACCAGCGCCTGCCAGCCTCTCTCGATCGAAGCCAGCCTGTACACGAGGAACATCTCCTCGCCGGTGTCGTAGGCGGTGAGGTTCGCTGGGAAGTCGCAGGCCGCCTCGGGGGAGCTCTTCAGGCTCTCGAGGACCGCCCGCAGCGAGCCCAGGTTCACGCGAAGCGTGGCGACCGAGCCGGAAACCTCGAGCGACTCCACCGCACCCTCGGGCAACCCGGCCAGCGCCGTCCGTAGCGCGCTCCCAAAGTCCCTCTCCATCATCCTCCCACCGTGATCGGCTCCCGGCTCTTGATGCCCAGGATGCTCTCTTCGCGGATGCGCTCCTGCAGCTTGATCAGGCCGTGGATCAGGTTCTCCGGTCGCGGCGGGCAACCGTAGACGAACACGTCGACCGGAACGATCTCTCCCACTCCCTTGACGATCGTCTCGGAGTCGCGGTAGGGGCCGCCCGCACACGCGCAGCCTCCCATCGCCAGCACGTGCTTGGGGTCCGGCATCTGCTCGTACAGACGCCGGATGAACGGGGCCATCTTGACGCTGACCCAGCCGGCCACGATCATCACGTCCGCCTGCCTGGGAGTGGCCCGGAAGAGGATGCCGAAGCGGTCCAGATCGTAGTGCGAGGCGGCGGTGGCCATCATCTCGATCGCGCAGCACGACAGGCCGAAGGTCAGCGACCACATCGAGTTGCTTCGGGCCCAGTTGAAGATCTCGTCGATGCCGGCGACGAGAACCCCGCCGCCGGGGAACTTCACCACCCGGCTCTGGAGGTCCGGGCTCACCTCTCCCATTCCATCCCTCCGACCTTCTTGGCGTAGTACCAGCCGATCAGCAACAGGCCGACGAACACCAGCACCTCGAAGAAGGCGAACCAGCCCAACCGCCCGAGGGCCAGCGCGACCGGAAACAGGAACGCGGCCTCCACGTCGAACAGCACGAAGAGGATCGCGAACACGTAGTAGTGCAGGTTCATCTGCCGCCACGCGTCGCCGAAGGGCTCCGGACCGCACTCGTAGGACTGAAGCTTGACCGGGTTGGGGCGATGGGGCCGAAGCAATCGGGAAAGCAGGAACGTGGCCCCCATGAACACAACCCCGACGGTCACGAAGACAATGAGAGCGATCAGCATGGCAACCTGCCCCGGGTCTATCCCATCGGGGAGCCCGGTGAATATGATGGCACGCAGGTCTGGGCCTTAGGACCCTCCTTGCTGGGAAGACAGCAAGAACGAGAGGGTCAGTCGCGGCCTTCCTCGGCGCCGATCCCGAAGCCGACGCCCAGGAGCAGGACGGCCGCCCCAACGCCTTGGACCGGACGCAGCGGCTCGCCGAACAGCGGCCAGGCGAGCAAGGCCGCGAAGATCGGCTCCAGCAGCGTGGCGAGACCCACCGTGCTCGCCGGGAACCAGCGCATGGACCAGTTGAGCGCCGTGTGCCCCATCATCTGAGGCACCAGCGCCATCCCGACAACCGCCAGCCACACGGTCGGCGCAGACGGCGGCGCCAGCCGGCTCCAGCCGCCGGACAGCGCCAAGAGCGGTGCGAGCGTGGCTCCCGCCAGCCCGTAGGTCCATCCGACGCTCCGCCACAGCCCGTACCGCCGCTGAAGCACCTTGCCCGCCAGAAGGTACGGCACGAGGCACGCCGCACCCGCGGCCGCCGCCAATCCCCCCAGCAGGAGGTTCGAGCCTCCGCCCACTCGCTCCGCCCCCACCACCAGCGCCACGCCGGCCAGCGCGGTGGCCACACCCAGCCAAAACATCGGCTTGGGCGGCCTGCGCAGCACCGCCGCCTCGAGCAAGCCCGCCCAGATCGGGCTCGTGCAGACGAGCAGCGTGGAGAGAGCCACCGAGATTCTGCCCAGCGAGAAGAACCACAGGGCGAAGTGCCACCCGAGGAAGAGCCCCCCGCCGACGGCCACCCACCGTTCTCTGCCCGTGAGCGGCGCCGACGGCGTGGGGAGCAGCCTGACCAGAACGGACACCACCACCCAAGCGACCACCAGCCGCCAGAAGGCCAGCTCCAGCGGCCCCGCGCCCGCTTCGAGGCCGGCGCGCGCCATCAGCGCAGCCGAGCCGATCGCCAGCTGGCTGCCGAGGAGCACCCCGATCGTCAGCGTCCTAGAGCTCACGGCGGAAGCGGAGGGCGCTGTGCAGGGTCGCGGTGTCGGCGTAGTCCAGCTCGCCGCCGTACGGCATGCCGTGGGCGAGCCGGGTGACCTTCACTCCGAGAGGCTTGAGGAGGCGGGCCAGATACAGGGCGGTCGCGTCGCCCTCGGCGGTCGGGTTGGTGGCCACGATCACCTCGGCGACTCCGGAAGGAACGCGGGAGACGAGCTCCTGGATCCGGAGCCGCTCGGGACCCACGCCCGCCATCGGGTCCAACAGGCCGTGCAGGACGTGGTACAGCCCACGGTACTCGTGGATCCGCTCCATCGCGCCCACGTCGCGCGGCTCCGCCACGACGCAGATCGTCGTCGGATCCCGCCCGGGATCGCGGCAGATCTCGCACAGCTCGTCCTCGCTGAAGTTCTGGCACCGGGCGCAGAACCGGAGGCTGAGCTTCGCCGATCGCAGCACGTCGGCCAACCGGAACACCGCCTCGTCGGGGAGGCGGAGCAGGTGGAAGGCCAGCCTCTGAGCCGACTTGGGGCCGATGCCCGGAAGCCGCTCCAGCTCGGCCACCAGCTCGGCGAGCGGGCGTGCGAACAGCATTCAGAGGCCCGGGATCTTCGGAACGATCTGTTGCACCTTGCTGTCCCGAAGATTGGTGGCCTGCTCAAACCCGTCGCGGAGGCAGCTCACGATCAGGTCCTCCAAGGCCTCGACATCCTCCGGGTCCACGATCGATTTGTCGATGCTCAGCTTCAAAATCTGACCGGTTCCGTCGAACAGGGCCTTCACGGGACCCTTGTCCACGGCGATGCGCTCCGCCTTGAGCTCCTCCTCGAGCTGCTTCGCCCTGGCCATGGCCGCCTTGGCCTGCTGCATCATGGCGCCGAAGCCCTGTCCACCGAAGTTCTTGGGAAGTTTCATGGGTTGCCTCGATTCCCCTGCGCGTCCTGGGGATCCTTGAGCAAGGTCTTCACCCTCTCCACCAGGGCATGACCCTCGAGCTCCAATTCTACCGTCTCGGCGTCGCCGCTCTCGGCCTCTCTGTCCCGGGTCGGGGCGGCCTCCAACGCGAGCTCCGCGCCCGGCATTCTGGCGACGAACTCCTGCCGGATCGCGCCGATCCGCTTGCTCGCGCCCTGCACCCATCCGAGGTCGAACTGCCGGCCGAACTCCACAACCACCCTGGCTCCCTCGATCCGGGCCACCCGGGTCGTCTCAAGGTGCATCCGCATCAGCCTCGACTGCTCGGAAAGGACCCGCACGACCTCGGCCCACGCCTGTCGGGCCTGCGCCAACGGTCCGCTCGCTGGGACGCTTTCGGCGTCCTCCGGCGCGGCCTCGGGCCGAGCGGCGGCGGGCCGGGTAGCGCCGGCAGGTTCGGCGGGCTGCTCGCTGGCTGTGGGCGTCGGGTTCGGCTCCTCCGGCGCGGGCTCGGAGGGCTTGGCGGACTGGGTGGGCTGGGCGACGGGGCGCGGCCGTCGGGCCACCGGCTCGGCATCCAGCGTCGGCGCGGCCGCCAGGGGTTGCGGGGGAGCGGGTCGGGACAGCTTGACCAGCTGCGACTCCAGCCAAAGGCGCGGCATCGTGACGTCTCGGAGGGCTCTCAGCACGTCGCTGAGCTCCGCCCTCAGCCGCAGGATCGTGTCCAGGCCGAGCTGGCTGGCGGTGGCGTGCAGCGCGGCGTCCTGCGCGGCCTCGCCGTCGGAGGTTGAGACGCCGTAGGCCGCGCGGGTCATATCCGCCAGACGGTGCAGCAGCGACTCCACGATCGCCTTGGGGTCCCTCCCCAGCCTGGCCACCCCCTCCGTGGCCTCCAAGATCTCCTTCACATCCCCGTTGCGGATGGCCAGCAGGATGCGGTCGCTGACCTCGTCGGCGATGAGGCCCAGCTGGTCGTAGACGTGCTGCAGCGTGATGGCGCCTTCGGACGTCATCATCGCGTGCTCCAGCAGGGTCAGGGCGTCGCGGAACCCTCCGTCGGCCATGCGGGCGATCGCCCCCACCGCGGCCTGCTCGATCTCCACGCCCTCGCATCGCGCCACGTGCTCGATGCGCCGCCGCAGGTCGATGAGGCTCGCTCGGTGGAACTCGAACTTCTGGCACCGCGAGCGGATCGTGGGCGGCACTTTGGAGTACTCGGTGGTCGCGAGGATGAACACCACGTGGGGCGGCGGTTCCTCGATCGTCTTGAGCAGCGCGTCGAACGCCTTGGCCGACAGGTCGTGGACCTCGTCGATGATGAACACCTTGTAGCGCGCCTGGAGCGGACGGTACTCGGTGACGCTGATGATCGCCTCCCGCACCTCCTCCACGCCGGCCTCGCTGGCAGCGTCCATCTCCAGCACGTCCATGCACGAGCCGTCCGTGATCGCCCGGCAGATCGCGCACTCGTTGCAGGGCTCGATCGTGGGCCCCTTCTCGCAGCACAGAGCCTTGGCCAGCAGGCGGGCCGTGGAGGTCTTGCCCGTGCCGCGCGGACCGGTGAACAGGTACGACTGCGCGATGCGGCCAGACTCGATGGCCGACTGCAGCGTGCGCACCACGTGGCCCTGCCCGACGAGGTCGCCGAACGTTTGGCTCCGGTACTTGCGATAGAGGGAGACGTAAGACACCGAGGGCTCCGTGCCGGGAAAGATGCGTCGCACCGAGGTGCGGCTTACCGTTGCTGCCGTCCGGCCCTGGCGGGGTTCGCCGTCCTTCAGCCGCGCAGTTCCCGGCGAGGTGTATTGTACACCCCGCCGGTCTCGTCGGCACGGAGCTCTCTCAGTTTTGTTCCGCCGCTACTGCGGCTTGTCGCCGGCCAGGATGCCCGGCACGATGATCACGTCGCTCTTCTCCTGCCGCACGTTGGGAGCGACGTAGTTCGGCGTCTGCACGAACGGAACCTCGTCCATCCAGCGGCCCCGTCTCAGGATCTGGTCGCGCGTCAGCTCCAGCCGGGCGAACACCACCCGCTGGCCCTTGCGGACCTCGGTGTTCAGGAAGTTCTTGTCCGTCATGCCCTCGCCGTTGTAGCCGAACTTGTCCTGGATGTGCGGGGGCGCGCTGCGGGGGTTGTAGTAGAACTCCAGCACGTACCGGTCCGACTTGAACGGGTACATCGTGCGGTCGTTGCTCATGTCCACGCGCTTGTCGAAGCGGCGGTTCCGCACGAACAGCTGCTCCTGCATGAAGGTGAGGCCGACCGGGACGTCGAGGTTCACCGCCGTGCCTTGGTCCCACTGCATGCCGCCAGGCTGGTCGTTGGGCATGTCCTTGTCCTTCAGGACGACCCGGATGCGCGTGCCCACCGGCAGCACGTTCCACGTGCCTTGGAAGCGGATGACCGCGGGATCCTCGACCGTCGCCCGGACGCTGAAGCCCACGTCGAACGGCGGCTTCGTGTCGTAGTCGCCCTGGTCGTAGTACCCCTTCTGCTGGGCGACCCAGCCCCGCTGCACCATGCGCACCAGCATCGTGTCGATGTTGCGCTCGATGGTGTCGCGGATCTGCAGGTTGCCGAAGGCGTTGTCCTTCTTCGCGCGCTCGACGGCCTCGTCGTACAGCTTGTAGTACAGGTTCAGCGCCTCGCGGATCTGGCCGTTCCGTTGGTAGGCCGGCGAAAGGAGGTTCTTGCGGGCGGGAGGCATGTCCTTGCGCTTCATCGCCTCCTCCCACCAGCGCACGGCGTTCTCGTAGTTGTCGTCGATCTTGTGGTACCAGAGCCAGCCCGTCTCGAAGAACAGCTCGTAGGTGCTGGGGTTGTTGCGCGCGCCCTCCGCGCCGAACGCCAGCGCGACGGGGATGTAGCGTCGGTCCGAACGCTGCTCGGTGTCGGTGAAGTTGTACGCGATGTGCCACATGCCCGTCGCGTACACGTCGATCTGGTGCGGGTCGAGCCAAGTGACCAGCCGGATGATCGGAAGGACGGCGTCGTAGTTGCCCTGCTCGAAGAACGAGTCCGCTCGGACCCACAGGATGCCGGCGATGAACTCCTTGAAGCCGACCAGCGCGAACAGGAACTGCGCCGGATCGAGCCCGGCGGCCGACTGCCCCGCCTGCTTGGGAGCGTAGTCCCTCTTCCACCGCGGGAAGATGACGAACGCATGCAGAGCCGCCTGCGCGAGGAACAGCGCGGCGAGCACGGCGAGCAACGTCGATCGCTTCTTCACCGTCAGACCTCTCGCTTGTCGAAGATCAGCATCGCGCCGATCAGCAGGATCAGGATGTAGAACACGCCGTAGGCCGAGGTGAACAGCGCGTAGGCGGTCGGGTTCTGGATCGGCTGGCCCGGATTGATGATCGGGTTCTGGATGTTGTAGCTGGCGAAGTTCGGCACGATCACGTTGATTACGCTCGCGACCGCCTTGACGGCCGGGTTGGTCGTCGGCGAGTTCACGAACGTGTCGTAGATCGTGTTCAGCATCGAACCCACGAAGTACAGGCCGCCGGAAAGGAAGAAGTTGACCAACGGCGACACGAAGGTCGAGAAGAACACCGCCACGGCCGCCAGCAGGCTCATCTGCACGAAGTAGAACAGCGGGGCCTTGGCGATCTCACCGAGCCGCGAGACGTCCCTCTGCAGCAGGTAGTAGGTGAGCAGCAGCACGCCGGACATCAGCAGCATCATCAGGCCGAGCGCGAGCACCGCGCCAAGGTACTTGCCCAGCAGGAACTGCCACCGCTGAACCGGCTTGCTCAGGATCGTGTAGATCGTGCGCCGCTCGATCTCCGTCGGGATCAGGTAGACGGTGAGCACGATGGCGATCACGGCGCTGGTCAGCTGCAGGATGCCCAGCATCATGCTCGTGAGAACCGTGGTCTCCTGCCGCGGCGACAGGCCGCCCAAACCCGGCGCGATCGATAGGAACAGAAGACCGATCAGAAGGATGATCAGAAGGACCTTGCGGCGGATGGCCTCGCCGACGGTCGTGCTGGCAATGGCAAGGATGGCTCTCATCGTGCGGCTCCCTGGTTGGTGTCGCGGACGGTCTGAACGAACAGGTCCTCCAATCGCTTGCGCCGCGGGATGACGCTGACGATGGTCCCCTTCGCCGACCGGATGCTGTCGATCAGCGCGTTCAGGTCCTCACCCTCGGGCATGTCGACGATCAGCCGGCCGTTCGCGTAGGAGACGATCGCGTCCGGAATCTTGACGGTGTCCTCGAAGGAGCGGTCCAAGTTCTCGGCGATGACCTCGAACCGGCCGCCGTGCAGAAGCTCGGAGAGCTTGCCCTGGCGGACGACCTTGCCCCGGTTGATGATGGCCACGCGGTCGCAGATGCGCTCCACCTCGCTCAGCTCGTGGCTGGAGATGAACACGGTCCGACCCTCGTCGCGGAACTGGAGGATCAGATCGCGGATCTCCGTGTGCGCGATCGGGTCCAAGCCGCCGGTCGGCTCGTCGAGGAACAGCAGCTTGGGGTCGTTCAGGAGGCTCTGCGCCAATCCGATGCGCTGCTGCATGCCCTTCGAGTACTGGGAAATGGTCTTGGTCGCGTCGCCGGCCAGGTTCACCCGCTCGAGGAGCTTCTTGCACCGTTCCACGTCCTTCATGCCGAACAGCGACGAGTAGAACATGAGCAGCTCGAGGCCGGTCATGTACTCATAGTAGTAGGGCCGTTCGGGAAGGTAGCTGATGACCTTGTGAACCTCCATGTCGCCGATCTCGCGGCCGAGCACCCATCCCTCGCCCGAGGTGGGATAGATGATGCTCAGGAGCATCTTGATCGTCGTGGTCTTGCCTGCGCCGTTGGGGCCGAGGAATCCGAAGATCTCGCCCTCCTCCACGTGCAGGTCCAGCTCGTCCACAACGTTCACGGCTCCCAGCGAACGCGACTTGTAGGTCTTGGTCAGTTTCTTGGTTTCGATGGCTGCAGCCAACGGTGGCGCACCTCCGTGAGACAGTCGGTCAGCAAGTATACCAGCAAGCCCCGTGCCTCCCGGACCGCACCGCGGCGAATCCGGCATTCCAGCCTGCCCGAACCCCGCCGGCCCGCCCGCGAGGACGCGGTTTGACCGCTATGGACAACGGGTAGGGCGCCGTCGGCCCCGAGGAAGCGTTTTTCCCGCTCCTTTGCCTGCAAAACAGCAAGAATCGGAGCGACTTCTCCATTTGGCCGGCGTCTATAATTGCAGAGTCTCTTGAAACCGGAGTCCTCGCAGCGCCTCGGCGCCACGGAAGGACGAGGACAAGGGAACGAATTGGCGGGAACGTGCTTTGCTCTCCTTTCAGCGTTCCCGCGCTTTTTTTTGTCTGCCCGTCGCCTCTGGCCGTGCCTCGAAGTCCGCCTCGAGGACGGCCTGTAGGAACGCTCGCAGCCACCCATGGTCCTTCTCCCCCGGCCTGGCCTCGACTCCGCTGCTGACGTCCACCGCGTAGGGCCGGACGGTCCGGATCGCCTCGCCGACGTTCTCGGGCCGCAGGCCCCCAGCCAGGATCACCGGCTTGCCGCAACCGGACGCGAACCTCGCCGCGAGGCCCCAGTCCACCGTTCGGCCCGTTCCACCGTAGGCCCCGGGATGAAAGGCGTCCAGGACGATCGCCTCCGCCCCCTGGAACTCCCCGAGGTCTGGGCAAGGGACCCTCTCCGGCCCCAGGCGCACGCAGCCGAGCCAGCGGCCCGCCGGCGGCGCGGGCGGAAGACACTGCACGTAGTCGAACGGAACGTCAGGCAGGACCTCGGGCCTAGGGCCGTATACCAGCACTCGCGAGACCCACGCCGGCACGGCTTCCAGCAGGGCCCTCAGCCGATCCGGCGGGACGCACCGAGGGCTGGTCGGCTCCAGAACGAACCCCACGGCGTCCGCGCCCGCCTCCACCGCGAGCAGAACGTCCTCCAGGCGCGTCAGACCGCAGATCTTGACGCGCGTCACCAGCCCATCACCTCGCGGACCTTCGACTCCACGTCCCGCGCCCGGCAGAACGCGGTGCCGATCAGCACGGCCCTGGCTCCGGCCGCCGCGACGCGGCCCACGTCCTGCCTACTCTCCAGGGCGCTCTCGCTGACCACCAGGGCCCGCTCGGCCCAAAGCGGCGCGAGCCGCTCGGTCGCCGCCAGGTCGGTCTCGAACGTGTGCAGGTTTCGGTTGTTGATCCCTACCAGATCCGGTTCGCACTCTCCTGCGCGAGCGGAGTCCTCCTTGTCGTGGACCTCCACCAGCACGTCCATTCCCAGCTCCTTGGCCAGCGCGTGGAGGTCCCGAAGCACCGGAGTCTCCAGCATCGCGGCGATCAGGAGCACCGCGTCGGCGCCCATCGCCCGCGCTTCCCACACCTGGTAAGGGTCGAGCAGGAAGTCCTTGCGCAGCACGGGAAGGCCGCTCGCCTGGCGGGATCGCACCAAGTTCTCGGACGATCCTTGGAAAAATCGTTCATCCGTGAGCACGCTCAGGCAGTGGGCGCCGGCTCGCCGGTAGGCGGTCGCGAGGGCCTCCGGGTCGAAGTCCTCGCGCAAGAGGCCTTGGCTGGGGCTCGCCTTCTTCACCTCGGCGATGAGCGCCGGCGTCCGATCGGCGCGCGCCAAAGCCTCCCGGAAGCCCCGGCACGGTCCCGCGTCCGCCGCCCGCGCCTTCAGCTCGGCCAGCGGTGTGCGACCCGCCCGCTCGCGGACCTCCTCCACCTTGGCCTCGAAGATCCTCGCGAGGTACGTCATTCCTGGGTCGCCTCCACCAGGCTCTCCAGCTTCCGGAGGGCGGCGCCGCGACGCACCGATTCCTGTGCCAGCCGGGCCGCCTCGGCGAGGTCCTTCGCCAAACCGGCGAGCCACAACGCCGCCGCCGCGCCGGGGATCGCCGCCCTGCACCGCGGCGAGCCGACGTCGGAGATCGCCTCGCGAAGGATCGCCACGCTCTCCTCCAGGTCCCGGCCCGGCGCGAGCGCCTCCTTCGCCAGCGGCTCCAGTCCGAAGTCGGACGGGCCCAGCTCTCCCCGCCGCAGCTCGCCACCCTCCACCAGCACGAACGAGGTGGGGCCGCAAGGGGAGATCTCGTCGAGGCCGTCCGCCCCGTGCACGACCAAGGCCTTCCGGATTCCCAGGAGGGCTAGGGCCTCCGCCATCGGCGCCATCAGGTCGGGGTCATAGACGCCGATGAGCTGGGCGTCGGCGCCGGCCGGATTGGCGAGCGGCCCCAGTTGGTTGAACAGCGTTCGGATGCCCAGCTCGCGCCGGACGGGGGCCACGTGCCGCATGGCAGGGTGGTGCGCCTGGGCGAAGAGGAACACGATGCCGATCGTCTCGAGCAGGTGCAGCAGCCGCTCGGGTTCGGGGTGAAGCGCGACGCCGGCCGCCTCCAGCACGTCGGCGCTGCCGCAGCGGCTGGCCATGGCGCGGTTGCCGTGCTTGGCGATCCTCGCGCCGGCTCCGGCGGCGATGAAGGCCGCGGCGGTGGAGAGGTTGAACGTGGCCGGCCCCCCTCCCGTGCCGCACGTGTCCACCACCGGGTGCAGGTTGTGCTCCAGCCGGAGGGCGTGGCGACGCATCGCCTTGGCGAAGCCGGCTAGCTCCACGCCGCTGGCCCCCTTGGCCCGCATGGCGGCAAGGAGGGCGCCGACGATCGCCGGCGGGACCTCGCCCTCCAAGAGCGCGCCCATCACCTCGGCCGCCTCGTCCGCGGTCAGATCGCGCCCCCGCACGATCGTCTCCAAGATCTCCCGCCACACCATGCGACCCATTATGAATCGGCCGACTCCAGCGTCCCGGAACCCGTATGCAGTCTGGAGGAGGGGTACACTCCGTCTGCAATGGGCGACTACACGGGCCTTCTGATCCTGACGATCCTGGCCGCCGTCATCGCGGGGGCGATGGTCACGCTCTCGTGGCTTCTCGGCCCCAAGAGCCCCACCCGCTACAAGGCGTCTCCCTACGAGTGCGGGGTGGCGCCCGTCGGCGACGCGCGCGAGCGGTTCCCGATCAAGTTCTATCTCGTGGCGATGCTGTTCATCCTGTTCGACATCGAAGTCGTGTTCCTGTGGAGCTGGATGACCGTTTTCCGCGAGGCAGAGACGGCGTTCAAGGTCTTCAGCTTCGCCGAGGTGCTGATCTACATGGCCACGTGGATCGCCGGATACCTGTACGCCGTCCGGGTCAACGCGATGGACTGGGACGAGACGACCTCCCTCGCCTCCGCGGACGAGGAGCAGCCGGCGCTGGAGGGGGCGGCCTGAGATGGGCGAGCTGGTCCTCCAAACCGACTCGCTGGAGGAGCGCAAGCTCCGCGAGGCCCTGCCGAACGCCCTGGTCAAGGCCAAGGTGCACAAGGGCGAGCTGTACCTGTGCGTCCGGCGCGAGCAGATCCGCGAGGTCGCGGCGCTCCTCAAGAACGACCCCGAGCTGGAGTACAGATTCTTCAGCGAGTGCGTCGGCGTCGACTACAGCCGGTGGGAGCACGAGCGCGACTTGGAAGGCCGTTTCGAGGTGGTGTACAACCTTCTCTCGCTCAAGCTCAACAGGAGGGTGTTCGTCAAGGTCGCCGTCGACGACGGCCAGAAGGTGCCGAGCCTCGTTCCGGTGTACGCCGGCGCCGAATACCCCGAGCGGGAGATTTGGGACCTGTTCGGCATCGTGTTCGAGGGCAACGAGCAGACCCAGAGGTTCCTGATGCCCGACGACTGGGTCGGCCACCCGCTCCGCAAGGAGTATCCGCTCGGCGGCGAGGACGTGCTTTTCGCCGGCGGCGAGCGCGGCCCCGCCGTCGAGGACATCGCGATGCCGCACGCCGGCGAGAGCTTCGAGGGCAAGACCGGCACCGAAGAGGTCAGCGGGCGCTGAGCCGCATAACCCGGGCCGCCGCTGACGATCCCGAGCCGGAAAGGTAGAATCCGGCGAAGGTTCCGAGCATGTCGCAGTCCAATCCTCTTACCTTCATGCCGTCGACCGAAACGGTGTTCCAGCGCGTCGGCGAGAACACCATGGTCGTGAACATGGGCCCGCAGCACCCCAGCACGCACGGCGTTCTGCGCGTGGTCTGCGAGCTCGAGGGCGAGACGATCGTCAAGGCCCGCTGCCAGATCGGCTACCTCCACACCGGAATGGAGAAGGAGGCCGAATACCAGCAGTACCACAAGTGCGTGGTGATGACCGACCGCATGGACTACCTGAACGCCAACGGGAACAACCTGGCCCATGCGCTGGCGGTCGAGAAGCTGCTGGGTTGCGAGATCCCCAAGCGGGCGCAGTACCTGCGCGTCATCCTCGCGGAGCTGAGCCGCATCGCCTCGCACCTGGTCTGGCTGGGCACGCACGCTCTGGACCTGGGCGCGATGACGCCCTTCTTCTACGTCTGGCAGCAGCGCGAGATGATCCTGGACATGTTTGAGATGATGTCCGGCGTCCGCATGATGCCCAGCTGGATCGTGCCGGGCGGTCTGCGCGGCGACATGCCCGAGGGCTTCGACAAAAAGCTGCTCCAGTTCCTCGACACGTTCCCCAAGGAGTTGGAGGTGGTCGAGGGCCTGCTCGTCGAGAATCCGATCTGGAAGGAACGCACCTACGAGGTGGGCGTGCTCACGGCGGAACAGGCCCTGGACCTTGGCTGCTCGGGGCCGATCCTGCGCGCCAGCGGCGTCCCCTGGGACCTGCGCAAGACCCAGCCTTACAGCTCCTACGAGGACTTCGACTTCCTCGTGCCGGTCGGAGAGAAGGGGGACGTCTACGACCGGTTCCTGGTGCGCATCGCTGAGATGAAGGAGAGCTGCAAGATCCTCCGCCAGGCGATCGAGGGCCTGCCTGAGGGCGACTTCCGCACCAGCGACCGCAAGATCGCCCCGCCCCCGCGGCACGAGCTCGACACCTCGATGGAGTCCCTCATCCATCACTTCAAGCTGTACACCGAGGGGTTCCGCCCGCCCGTGGGGGAGGCCTACGCCGCGGTGGAGGGACCCAAGGGAGAGCTGGGCTTCTACATCGTGAGCGACGGGACGAACCGCCCGTACCGCTGGCACGAGCGTCCGCCGAGCTTCATGAACCTGAAGGCGCTCGAGGTGCTGGCGGTGGGTCGTCTGATCGCCGACGTGGTCGCCATCATCGGCTCCATCGACATCGTTCTGGGCGAAATCGACCGCTGAACCGCCGAAAGGTCCCACCTGCGGCCCGTCTGGCACGGATAATGCGGGTTGACCCTCGGCGCCTGTGGCGCGGGAAGGAGACCTGCATGAAGAAGAACGGATTCACCCTGATCGAGCTCTTGGTGGTGATCGCCATCATCGCGATCCTCGCCGCGATCCTGTTCCCCGTGTTCGCCCAGGCGAAGGAGTCCGCGAAGAAGACCGTCGGCCTTTCGAACCTGAAGCAGGTGGCCACCGGGATCACGATCTACACCACGGACAACGACGACCTGTTCCCGCTGACCGTGATCCCCAACGCCTCCGGGAACTGGCAGTTCAACCTGCTCGCCGAAGTCCCGACGAACTGGCGGATCGACAACCCCGCGACCAACGCGCGGCACGCCGTCTACTGGGCCAACAGCGTCCGGCCGTACATCAAGAACGAGCAGATGTACGCCCACAACAGCGGCAACGACCAGACCAACCCGCCCACGACGACCCTCGGCCGGACTCCGACCCGCATGGGCGCCACGATGAACGGCCTGCTGCACAACTACCCTTCCACGCAGATCGCCAATCCCGCTCTGGTCACGATGATCTGGTACGGCCAGGGCCGGACCAACCGCGTCGGGCAGTCGCTGCCGGTGCCGCAGCTGCGGTGCGGCGCGCCCGCAACCCAGACGTGCGTCTTCAGTCCCACGGCGTACCCCGACAGCTGGGCGGGCGGCGGCAACGCCTTCGCCTCGGCCTGGTTCGTCCCCTCGGGCGCCACGACGCACTGGGCCTACCAGCAGGGGACCGTCTTCGTGAGGGCCGACACCTCGGCCAAGTTCCTGAAGATCGGCGCGCCGAACGCCACCGGGCTCGACATGCTGCGGGATCCGTTCAGCTCCTACGACGGCAACGGCCGGGCGCTGACCTACACCGGATGCCGCCCCAGCGGCTCGACCGGCCCGTACTACTGGTGCTACTTCCGGCCGGACCGAGAGGAGTAGGACCATGCGGGCGCTCACCCTCCTGACGATGGCTTCCATCCTCGCTCTGGCGGGCTGTTCCAGCTCGGGCGGGGGATACGACGAGCCCGAGAAGACCACGGGCACCGGCACGCAGTACGAGTCGGCGACGAGCGGCGCCGACGCCGCGGGCGGCTCGCAGTCTCAGACCAAAGGCGACACCGCGCAGAGCGAGAACTGACGCCCACTGGGCGACGGAGAGGGGGGCCGGCGCGCCGGCCCCCCTTTCGCTTCTGCGGCCGAGGGCGAACACCCGAGGATCGGGTACCGTAGAAGGAGTCGCGGGCCGAACCCCGCCTCGGAGTCGTCGCAACGATGAGCCAGAGTTCCGAAACGCCGACCCTGCGCTTCTCCCCGAAGGCCGTCGCCGAGTTGGAGAGCCTCAAGACGCACTACCCCAACCTCAAGGCGTGCATCCTCCCCGCCCTGTGGATCGCCCAGCGCGAGTACGGCGGGTACCTGCCGCCGGAGGCCATCGCCGAGGTCGCGTTCCGGCTCAAGCGCACCCCCGCCGAGGTCCAGGGGGTGGCGACCTTCTACTCGATGTACAACACGGAGCACAAGCCCGGGCGGCACATGATCGAGGTCTGCACCTGCCTCACGTGCAACGTCTGCGGCGCCTCCGGCATCGTCTCCCTTCTCGAGAGGAAGCTCGGCATCAAGCTGGGCGAGACCACCCCGGACGGGATGTTCACCCTGCACGGCGTCGAGTGCCTCAACGCCTGCGATCGCGCGCCAGTGGTCCAGGTCGGCGACGAATACCACGGACCGATGGACGAGGCCAAGATCGACGCGCTCCTCGAGCGGCTCCGCAACGAGTCCCAGAGCAAGGTCGTCCAGCTGGCCGACGAGATCGTGCAGGTTCACCTCAAGGAAGACGAGAGGGAGAAGGCGCGCCAAGCCGCCGAGTCCGTCCGGGGCTGAACCGCCTTCACAGAGGATTCGAAATGGGTGAGTGCAAGCTGCTTCTCCGTCACTCCGGCGATCCCGCCTACGCCACTCTGGAGGGTTACCAGCAGAGGGGCGGATACGAGGGCCTCCGTAAGGCGCTGGCCATGGACCGCCAGCAGGTGATCGACGAGGTCAAGACCTCCGGTCTGCGAGGCCGGGGAGGCGCGGGCTTCCCCGCGTGGATCAAGTGGAACGGCCTGCCGAAGCAGAAGACCAAGCCGCACTACATCATCTGCAACGCGGACGAGGGCGAGCCGGGCACCTTCAAGGACAAGCAGCTGATGGAGACCTGCCCGTTCCTCATCGTGGAGGGCATGACCATCGCCGCCTATGCCACGCAGGCGGACGTGGGATACATCTACATCCGCGGCGAGTTCGTGGACGCCGCCCGTTCGATGCGGAGGGCGATCGACGAGGCCTACCGCGCCGGGCTCCTCGGCAAGAACATCCTAGGCACCGGGATGGACTTCGACCTGCACATCCACACGGGAGCCGGCAGCTACGAGTGCGGCGAGGAGAGCGCGCTCATGAGCTCGCTGATGGGCGAGCGGGGCATGCCGAGGCTGAAGTTCCCCCACGCTCCGCTGCCCACCATCAGCGGGCTGTGGGACAGCCCGACCCTGATCAACAACGTCGAAACGTATGCCTGTGCGCCGTTCATCCTCGCCAACGGCGGGGCTTGGTACGCCAACATCGGCGCCTCGACCAAGAACTCGCGGGGCACCAAGATCTTCTCCGTCAGCGGGCACGTCAACAAGCCCGGCAACTACGAGGTGGAGTTCGGCACGCCCCTCATGGAGCTCCTGGATCTGGCCGGCGGCGTGAAGGGCGGCGCGCTGAAGGCCTGCGTGCCCGGCGGCTCGTCCGTCCCGATCCTGAACGCCGAAGCCTGCCAGAAGGCGATCATCGGCTACGAGGAGATGATGGAGGTCGGCTCAATGGTCGGCTCGGGCGGCTGCATGTTCCTCAACGAGCACACCAGCATCGTCGACTTCATTTGGCGCACGTCGATGTTCTACAAGGAGGAGTCGTGCGGCAAGTGCACGCCCTGCCGCGAGGGCACCCGGTGGATGTTCCTGATCCTGGATCGCGTCCGCTCCGGCCAGGGGCGCATGGAGGACCTCCAGCTGCTGGAGGACGTGTGCCGCCAGATCGACGGCCGGTCGTTCTGCGGTCTCGGCGACGCCGCGGCATGGCCGGTGGCCGGAGCACTCAAGGTGTTCCGCCACGAGTTCGAGGACTTCATCCGAAGCGGACGAAGCCACGCGGCCAAGGTTTAGCCACCGGGAGACAGCCGGCGCAGCGCCTCGCTGGCGATCCACGCAACGGCCGGCTCGCCCAGGCTTGAATCCCACGGAAGCCGGTACGGCACGCCCGGCAGAAGGTCGAACGCGTTGTCCGACACGGGCGCCTCGCCGTCGCCGTCCAGGAGCACGCCCCAAGCCCAGGTTTCGGACTCCAGCACGGCCGCGGTGCCGTCGCGCCGCAACCTGACCCGCGCCTCCGGCAGCGCCAGATCGCCGAAGCGGGCCCGCAGCAGCCGGTGACCTTGCACGGTTCCGTCCGCCAGCGTCAACTGGGCGGCGAAGCCGGACCGCTCGAACCCCGCCAGCCTCCACTCCCGGTCGGAGACCTCCAACAGGAGCGTCGAGGCGTTCGGAGCCAGCGACACCGGCTTGGGCTCGGCCTCGAAGGGTCGTCCCTCAAACAGGAACACCCCCGCCTGAAGAACGCCCTCCGCGGACTGGTCGGTGTCGTTCACCCCGAAGACCCTCACGCGGTCGCCCTCCTCCGCCACCACGACCGCCACCGGTGCGAACGCCCGCCGCACCGCGTGGTACGCCGGCTTTCGGCGCAACCGATGGTCCTGGGTGGTCCACCCCATCGTGACGGGCCAGGAGTCGTTGAACATCCAGAACACCGCGCTCGCCGAGTCGAACATCCTGCGCCGGTAGTTCCGGATGTATTCGTCCAGCCCCTCGGCCTGGAGCACGCCGCTCAGCAGCGCGAAGTCCTCCAAGGGCACCTTCTCAGGGTCGAGGCCCGTCCACGCGCGGAACGTCTCGTACGCCCGGCCCTGGGCCCCCGCCTCTCCCGGCAGCCAAGCGAAGAAGTTGTCGTGATGGCGCCACGAGGGAGAATGCACCCGCAGCTCCTGTTCGGGCAGGAACTCCCGGAGCGTTTTCGGCACCGAGCAACCCAGCACGCCGCCCTCGTTGGGGAAGCGGTCGGTGCGGCGCCGATACTGCCACCAGTCGGCGAACGTTCCCGCCAAGGAAACCTCCCACGGGTGCTGGTCGCCCACGCGGGGGTCGTTGGGCAGCGAGCCGTCCGGCGACCAGGGCGATCCGGGCCAGTAAGGCACGTGGAGCGCGCGCTCCGCCACCGCAGCCGGCAGCAGCTCGAAGAAGATCGCCAGGTGCGGGGCCTTGGGCTCGGCCTGCATCTGTGGCCACTCGGCGTCGGCCTGGAGAACCTCGTTGTTGCCGCACCACACGGCGAGCGACGGGTGCGCGCTCAGGCGAAGGGTCTGGTGCCTCGTCTCCTCCTCGGCCTCCCGCCGCAGGAACGGGTCGGAGGCGTCGGTCTTCGCGCAGGCGTAGGCGAAGTCGTGCCAAACGAGCAGGCCGAGCTCGTCGCAAGCCGCGGCCATCGGCTCGGACAGGTAGTGGCCGCCGCCCCAAACGCGCAGGAGGTTCATGTTGGCGTCCCGGGCCATGCGCGCCAGCGCCCTCCACCGCTCCCCGGGCGTCGTGGAGTACAGCAGGTCGGCGGGCACGAGGTTGCCTCCCTTGCAGAACACGGGCCTTCCGTTGACTTTCAGCACGAACCGCGACCCGCCCGCAGGATCCTCAGGCTGGTCGATCTCAACCTTGCGGAAACCCGTGCGCACCGAACCCTCCCGCTCGGTGCCCGCCGCCCCGAGGCGCCATCGGACCGTGCAGAGGCTCTGTGCTCCCACCCCGGCGGGGTTCCATAGCGGCGGCCTCGGCACCGACCAGGAGCACCGATGGAGCGAGCGACCCCGCGACAACACGAACTCCGCCCGGCCTTCGAGGTGCAGCTCGGGCATCTCCCACTCGACCCGCGCAAGCTGGCCCTCGGCGAGTTCGGAGTCCACCTCCAGCAGCAGCGAGACCTCGGCCTCGGACAGGTCGTCGGCCAACCGGTGCGTGACGCCGACGCCGTCCAAGAACAGAGGCCCGCGCTCCAGCCGCACCGAGCCGAGCAGACCCACGTTGACGAGCCTCGGATTCCAGTCCCAGCCGCACTGATACTGGGGCTTCCGCAGCCAGTTGCGCCTCGTTCCGACGCTGATCCGGTCCGGCAGCCAGCCCGACACCGGCCGATCGATCACCGACCGGGCACCGGAGTCGACCACGATCGCCAGCTCGTTCAGGCCATGGCGGAGATTCGCCCCGCACGGCAGCCGATGGGGCCGGTGCGCGTTGCACACGGTCCCGATCTCCACCCCGTTGAGGAACACCCGGGCGAAGCACTCGACGAGCTCGAGCACCAGCCGCCAGCCGGCCAACTCAACCTCGGTGGGAATCTCGAACTCCCGGCGGTAGACCCAGAAAGCGTCCTCGACCCAGCGCGCCGCCAGCGAGTTCAGGCCGAACTCGAGGTCGGGCAGCATCCCGGCTCGGTGGAGGGCGAGGTGCACCGGCTCCGGCACCCGCGTCGCGATCCACGGCCTCGAACCGATCGGACCGAATGCGAGAGCCTCGGGACCGTCCTCGCAGAAGGCCAGGCGCCAGGCTCCGTCCAACGTCACGCTGAGAGGGTGGTGCATGGCCGATTATGGCTCCCCAAAAAGGCGGCGCGGCGCCGGCCACGAAAGGCCGGCGCCGCGCACCGCGTCGAAGGCGCTCCCGCGCTACTCCGAGGCCTCGCTGGTGCCCTGCGGAGACGGGGTCTGCGACTTCTGCTCCTGCGTCGCGGGCTGCTGCGCGGTGGTGTCCTCCTTGGAGCACCCGGCCACCAGCGGCATCGCGATGGAAGCCAACAGAGCGATCAGAACCGGCTTCTTCATGCCTGCATCCACCCGACGATTAGTCCGGCCAGAAGGCCTTCAGAGCCAGCACGCCGCCACCCAGGTCGACGGTCTTGTTGATCACGTCGCCGCGGTAGCTGGTCGCCATCGCGTGGCCGTCGGTCGCCACCCAGGTGGTCATGCCGTTGGCCCACGCGCAGTGCGGCTCCATGCCCGTGCGCCCGGCGACCGCGCGCTTGCGGGCGTGCGGGCCGAACAGCACCCAGTTGCCCGGCTTGGCCGTCCAGTCGCCCCATCCGCCGCACCAGCCGAACACGTCGCCGTACACGCCCCACAGCATGTCCCAGTTGCCGGCCTCACCGACCAGCCACACCTCGGCGATGTTGTTCACCGAGCTCTGCGAGCGCGAGGGACCGGTCTTCGTGTTGTACCAAGTCGCGGTCGGAGAGATTCCGGCGCCGAACACGCCGTTCACCCGCACCGTGCCGCCACCGACCCACGATGGCCGGGTCCATTCCCACCACGAGCCCTTGTGCTGGCCGCCACCGCCGGGAATGACCGCCGCGGCCGTCGGCGCGACGCCCCAGTGCTGGAGCCGCTGCCACCACCAGTAGGTGCCCGGGCGCGGGAGCTTCGGGTGCAGCATCAGGTCCCAGTTCTTCGTGTAGGCCTGCAGCTTCTCCTGCCAGACCCACCAGCCCTCCTGGTTGTCGTTGGTCGCCATCAGGGCGAACGTGTCGTCGTAGTCGGCCGCGTACATCAGGTGCCCGAGGCCGATCTGCTTGCAGTTGCTGAGCGCCGTGGTGTCCTTCGCCGCGTCCTTGGCCTGCGCGAACACCGGGAAGAGGATGGCCGCCAAAATCGCGATGATCGCGATCACGACCAGAAGCTCGATCAACGTGAATGCGCGTTTCCGCATATCATGCCTCCTGTGGTTCGATCGAACGCGCTCCGTCGCGCGTCCACCGATATCATACATCACGGTTTCGGCTAGCGCAACATGTCGGTGAGCGGAATCAAATGCCGCGGGCGGTATCCTGCTTCCCATGGGCATCCAGTTGCCGAAGTGGGTCGTCGCGGCGATTCTGGCGCTGGCCTTCGTGGCGGTCGGCGCGGTCTACTGGTTCCTCTTCTTCCGATCCGAGCCTGCGTGGGTGCCTCCTGAGCAGAAGCGCTTGGACGAGATCATCGCGCGCACGGGCGGCGACGTCAGCAAAATGACCCCCGATGAGCGCGAGTTCCTCAAGCGCACGAAGGTGCCCGGCGCCGCCGTGAAGCCCTAGCCGGACCCGATCGCGGCCAGGACCGCTTCCCTCCAGTCCGGCAGCTGCTCCGCCAAGGCGCGCCAGCGGCCCGGGTGCGTGTCGTCCTCGACGACGGGCAGAAAGCCCAACCGGAGGTACGTGCGGATCGCGGGAATCCTCTCGTCGTCCGTGGTCAGCCGACAGGCGCGGAACCCCAGCTCCCGTAGACGGTGCATCGCAGCCAAGCTGACCAAGGCCCCCAGACCCAGCCCGCGCGCCTCGGGGGACGAGGCCACCCAGTGCAGAAACCCGTCCGGCTCGTAGGCGGGGATCCTCTGGGCCGAGGCCGTGGCCAGCAGGCGGCCGTTTTCGCGAGCGACCACGAACGTCGCGGGCACGTCGGGGTCGTCCAGCAGAGACTCGCGCACGCGCTGCGCGGTCCAGTGGAACTCGGGAAACGCCGAACTCAGTAGCCGCGCCAGGGCCTCGGCGTCGCCATGGACGGCGGCCCGAAGCACGCAGCCTTCGGGGCGATCCGGGATCGAAGGCAGGCCGTCCCAGCCCGGTCGGCGCATCATCAGCTGACTCACGGCTCATCTTGCGCCATATTGGGCGCAGAAGTCGAGATACCAGCGCACCCCGTCGGCGGGCATGTCCCAAGGCAGGTGGTTGCTGCAGCAGTAGAAGTACCCGGGCATATCCTTGCCCAGTTCGGTCATTTCCAGCACCATGCGGCGGATGGCCTCCTTGTCGTTGGTGCGCACAACTTGGCTGTCCCCTCCGCCGATCAGGACCTTGTCGGGGTGCTTGCGCTTGTACTCCTTCCAGTTGGTGAACACCTCGCTCAGGCAGCCGTCCGCTCCGGCCGCCAGCACGTCGTCGACCACGGCGTCGATGTTGCCGTCGCACACGAAGAACACGACCTTCCCGGCTTCCTTGAGGATCGACCAGAACTCCTCGTAGTAGGGGTACACGTGGCGGCGGTAGAAGGTCGGCGAGAACACCGGGCCACGCTGGAAGCAGATGTCGTCGTGGCTGTAGATCACCTCGATGTCGGTCCGCGCCCAAGCCCGGAACACCTTCCTGCTGATCTCGGCGAAGTCTCGGAACAGCCGCGCCGTCTCCGCCTCGTAGAGCGCACCCATCTCGAGCAGGTTCTCCCACCCGAACATCAGCAACGGCCACATGAAGAGGGTGTTGTAGAAGCCGTGGTAGCCCAGGGCCAGCCCCGCGTTGGCCTCCTTCACCCGGTCCACCTCGGCCTGGAAGATGCGGACCAGCTCGTCCTCGCTCGCGCTCAGGTCCAGCCCGACGGGATCCATCCAGCGGAAGTCCAGGTCGGAGAGAGGATCGTAGCGCAGGCAGGCCTCGACGTCCGGGAAGCGGCTGCCCCAGTCCCAGTGCCAGCTGCGCTCCTGGCCCTAGCGCACGGTCGTTCGGCCGTCCTCCTCTTGGAACGCGGGCGCGTCGGGCAGGCGGGGGATCGGGTCGTCGCTCGTCGGCATCGTCCAGAAGTCGAGCGCGTAGCGGCGCGCCATCTCGCGGGCGGCGCTCAGCGGCCTCTCCCACGGGTCGATGCCCGTGATGGCCTGGATGGCGTCGGGGCAGGACAGGATCTCGCAGTGCGGAATGCGGTCGGTCGGTTGCCTGCGGAAGGCGCGCACGGCTCGTTCGCGGTCCATGGATTCAGTATCGCGCCACGGCCGCTCCCGATCAAGCCGCGCCGGTCGGGTACCTTCAAGCACGGCCATGATCCATCCAGGTGAACGCATCGCCGACCTCTTCGCCAAGCCCGTCGGGACCCGTCTCCAGGCCAGCGGTTGGGTCAAGACGCGCCGAGACTCGAAGGGCGTGTCCTTCGTGCAGCTCAGCGACGGCTCCTGCTTCCGCGACCTGCAGGTGGTGATCGAGGCGGGCGTGATCCCCCCCGAGACGCTGAAGCTGGCCACCACCGGCGCCTGCGTGACGTTCGAGGGCACGCTCGTGGAGTCGCCCGCCGCCGGACAGCCGGTGGAGCTGAAGGCGGACGCGATGGTGGTGCACGGCCCGGCGGATCCGGCCGTCTACCCGCTCCAGAAGAAGGGCGCGTCGTTCGAGTTCCTGCGCGAGATCGCCCACCTGCGCATGCGCGGCAACACGTTCGGCGCGGTGTTCCGGGTCCGCAACCAGGCCGCCTGGGCCATCCACAAGTTCTTCCAAGAGCGCGGGTTCCTCTACATCCAGACGCCGATCATCACGGCCAGCGACTGCGAGGGGGCGGGCGCGATGTTCGCCGTCAGCACCCTGCTCGGCGCGCGCGAGGGCCTGGACGGCAAGCCGCAGTTCCACCTGACCTCGACGGACCCCGCCGACGACTTCTTCGGCAAGCCCGCCTACCTCACCGTCAGCGGCCAGCTCGAGGCGGAGACCTTCGCCTGCTCGATGACGAACGTGTACACGTTCGGGCCGACCTTCCGCGCGGAGAACAGCAACTCCGCCCGCCACCTCGCGGAGTTCTGGATGGTCGAGCCGGAGATGGCGTTCTGCGACCTCCAGGGCGACATGGAGCTGGCCGAGGAGTTCCTGAAGTACGTGATCCAGCACGTGCTGGACCGTTGCGCCGAGGACCTGGAGTTCTTCAACAAGCGCATCGAGCCGGAGCTGCTCTCCACGCTGACCCACGTGGCGGAGAGCCGGTTCGAGCACCTCACCTACACCGAGGCCGTGCGGCTGCTGGAGCAGTCCGGCGAGAGCTTCGAGTTCCCCGTGTACTGGGGCGCGGACCTGCAGAGCGAACACGAGCGCTGGCTCACCGAGAAGAAGGTCGGCCGTCCGGTGATCCTGACCGACTACCCCAAGGAGATCAAGGCGTTCTACATGCGGATGAACGACGACAACAAGACGGTCCGCGCCATGGACGTGCTGGCTCCCCGCATCGGCGAGATCATCGGAGGGTCGCAGCGCGAGGAGCGCCTCAGCCGGCTCGAGGCCCGCATCCAGGAGATGGGCCTGCGCAAGGAGGACTACTGGTGGTACCTGGACCTGCGGCGCTTCGGCACCGTGGAGCACGCGGGCTTCGGCCTCGGCTTCGAGCGGCTGCTGATGTACCTCACCGGAATGAAGAACATCCGTGACGTGATTCCGTTCCACCGCGCGCCGGGGCAGGCGGAGTTCTAGGCCTTGCGAAACCTCTTCCGCCGGTTCGACCGTCGGCTCGCGGCGGAGCTGCGCACCCAGAGGAAGCCGATCCTGCTGGGGTTGGTCTGCGTCGCCGTCACCTCGGGTCTCACCGCCCTCACGATCCCCCTCACGAAGCAGGCGGTGCTGGCGATCGACCTGGCGGCCAAGTCCCAAGAGGGGGCGCTCGAGCGGCTGGCGATGGTCAGCGCCGCGGTCGTCGCGCTGTTCGGATTGAAGTACTGGTTCACGCGCGGCCAGGTCTACTTCCTGAGCGAGGCTGCCGCCAGGCTCGCGGCCAACCTCCGGCTCAGGCTGTTCCAGAAGCTCCAGCGCCTGCCGATCTCCTACTTCAACGAGCGGAGGTCCGGGTCTATCCAGAGCGTGCTGACGAACGACGTCAACGTCTATCAGACGGCGGTGACGATCATCCGGGACAGCATCGACGGCCCCATCAAGGCGGTCTCGGCGTTCGTCGCCATCGTGGTGATGCAGTGGCAGCTCGCCCTCGCCGTGATCGTGTTCCTGCCGGTCATGGCCGCCGCCATCCAGCGCAACGGACGCAAGATGCGCGAGGCGCAGCGGCAGGTCCAAGAGGACTTGGCCGAGTTGAACGGCATGACCCAGGAGGCGCTCACCGGCACCCGTGTCATCCGAGCGTTCAACGCCGAGGACCGGATCGGCCAGCGCTACGCGAGCCTCGTGGAGACGACTCTGCGCAGCCAGATGCGGGCCGTGCGGCGCCTGGCCTCCCTGCGTCCCCTCGTCGAGTTCATCGGCGCAACGGCCTTGGCGGCTGTGCTGTTCCTCTGCGGCGTGCTCGCCATGCGCGGCTCCCTGCACGTGGCGGACCTCGCGGCGCTCATCCTGGCGATGGACGTCATCAACCAGGGCTTCCGCAACCTCGGCTCGGTCAACAACACCTACGGCCAGGTGCAGGCCGTGGCCGACCGGATCTACGGCCAAGTGCTGGACGTCCCCGAGGAGACGGTCCAGAGCCCCGAACGGCTTCGGCTGGACGCCCCCAAGGGCCGCATCGAATTTCGCGAGGTCGGCTTCGTCTACCCCGACGGCACCCGGGCCCTGGAGCGCGTGTCGTTCGCGATCGAACCCGGTCAATGCCTCGCGCTGGTCGGGCCGAGCGGCTCCGGCAAGAGCACCATCGCCGACCTGCTCCTGCGCTTCCACGAGCCGACCGAGGGCCAGATCCTGTTCGACGGCGTGGACCTCCGCGAGCTGGACGTCCAGTGGCTCCGGTCGCAGATCGGCGTCGTGCCGCAGCAGACGTTCCTCTTCGCCGGGACTATCGCGGAGAACATCCGGCTCGGCGCGCCCGACGCCACGGACGAGGAGGTCCGCGAGGCCGCCCGCGCCGCTCACGCGGAGCCGTTCATCGAGCAGATGCCGCAGGGCTACGACACGCCCCTGGGCGAGCGTGGCATCCGCCTCAGCGGCGGCGAGATGCAGCGCATCGCCATCGCCCGCGCGCTGATCCGAAGGCCCCGGATCCTGCTGCTCGACGAGGCGACCAGCAACCTCGACGCGGTCAGCGAGCAAGCCGTCCAAGAGGCTCTCGAGGAGATCCTCCCGGGCAGGACCACGCTGATGATCGCCCACCGGCTGACGACGGCCGCCCGCGCCGACCGGTTGGTGATGCTCCGCAAGGGCGAGGTGATCGAGTCCGGCACCCACCAGGAGCTGCTGGCCAGCGGCGGGGCCTACTCGCGCATGTTCAACGCCTTCAGCAGCGGGGTGGCCGATGAGCGGATCGGCTGAGGCCTCGGTCCGTTGCGTCCGGCTCGCCTGCGGCTACCCCGAGCGCAGGGTCCTGGAAGGGATCGACCTGCACGTGCGCCCCGGAGAGGTGCTGGCGCTGCTCGGGCCGAACGGCAGCGGGAAGTCCACGCTCCTGAAGACCATCGCCAAGACCCTGCCTCCGCTGGGAGGCCGAGTCGAGGTGTGCGGGCGAGACGTGGGCCACCTCGACTTCGCCGAGCTGGCGCGGCTGCTCGCCTTCGTGCCCCAAGAGGAGCCGCTGTCGTTCGCCTTCACGGTGCGGCAGGTGGTGCTGATGGGCAGGATGCCTCATTCCGAGGGGCTCCTCGATACCCCGGAGGACCACGCCGCTGCGGAGGAGGCCATGGAGCTCGCTGGCTGCCTGGAGATCGCCGACCGGCCGGTGACGCAGCTGAGCGGCGGGGAGAAGCAGCGGGTCCTCATCGCCCGCGCGCTCGCCCAAAAGGCGCCCGTGCTGCTGATGGACGAGCCCACTTCGCATATGGACATCGGTCACCAGATGGCGGCCGTGAGGCTGGTGCGGGAGCAGGCTTCGCGGGGAGCGTGCGTGGTGGCCGCCGTGCACGACCTGAACCTGGCGGCCCTGGTGGCGACCGACGGGTGCCTGCTCCACCAAGGGCGCATCGTGCGGCAAGGCCCTATCGGCGACGTCCTCAGCGACGGCGTGCTGGAGGACGTGTACGAGGTGCGGTTCGAGCGGCACCGAGACGCGAAGGGCCGGGTGCGGCTCTTCCCCCTCGTCTAGCCCGCCCCGACCAGGCCGATCAGCAGCACTCCTTGACGCCCTCGAGCGAGATGCCCAAGGCGATCCTCAGCACCTCGTCCGCGGTCTTCACGAAGTGGAAGCGGAGCTCCTTGCGGATCTCGGGCGGGACGTCCTCGCGCACGTCCTTCTCGTTGTCTTCCGGCAGGATGATCTCGCGCACGCCGGCGCGGTGGGCGGCCAGAACCTTCTCCTTGATGCCCCCCACCGGGAGAACCTGGCCCGTGAGCGTCATCTCGCCGGTCATCGCCAGCCGCTCCTTGACGCATCGGCCCGTGAGCAGCGAGGCCAGCGCCGTGAGCATCGTCACGCCCGCACTGGGGCCGTCCTTCGGCACCGCGCCCGCGGGCACGTGCACGTGGATGTCCGACTTCTCGAAGATGTCCGAGGGCAGGCCGAGCCGATCGGCGCGGCTGCGCACAAAGCTCAGCGCCGCCGTCACGCTCTCCTTCATGACGTCGCCCAGCTGGCCCGTGATGATCAGGCCCTTGCTGCCGGGCATCCGCACGCTCTCGATGAACAGCACGTCGCCGCCGGTCGGCGTCCAGGCGAGTCCGACCGCCACGCCGGGCACGAGGCGCCTCTCCAGAACCTCCTCGTGCAGATAGCGCGGTGCCCCCAGCGTGCTCTGCAGGGTCCGAGGCGTCACGACGAACTTCGACCGCCGGTTCTCGGCGAACTGCCGCGTGGCCTTGCGGACCACGCTGGCGATCTCTCGCTCGAGGTTGCGCACGCCGGCCTCCCGCGTGTAGCTGCGGATCAGCGTGCGCAGGGCGTCCGGACGGAACTGGATCTGGGAGGGTCGGAGGCCGTGCTCCTCGATCTGCTTCGGGATGAGGTGGCGCACGGCGATCTGGAACTTCTCCTCCTCGGTGTAGCCGCCCAGCTCGATGACCTCCATCCGGTCGCGCAGCGGCATCGGGATGGTGTCCAGCCGGTTGGCCGTGGTGATGAAGAACACCCGGCTGAGATCGAACGGAGCGTCGATGTAGTGGTCCCGGAACGACGAGTTCTGCTCCGGGTCCAGCACCTCCAGCAGGGCCGAGGAGGGATCGCCGCGGAAGTCGCTGACCAGCTTGTCGATCTCGTCGAGCATGAACACCGGGTTCTGCGACTCGGCCCGGCGCAGGCCCTGGATGATCTGCCCCGGAAGCGCGCCCACGTAGGTGCGGCGGTGCCCCCGGATCTCCGCCTCGTCGCGCACGCCACCCAGGCTGATCCGCACGAACTTCCGCCCCATGGCGTGCGCGATCGACCGTCCGAGCGACGTCTTGCCCACGCCGGGCGGGCCCACGAAGCAGAGGATCGGCTGGCGCACCGGCCCGTCGGTCTTGACCTTGCGAACGGCGAGGAACTCTAGAATCCTCTCCTTGATCTTGTCCAGGCCGTAGTGGTCGGCGTCCAAGACCGCCTTGACCTGGTTGAGGTCCAAGTTGTCCTCCGTGGCCCTCTTCCACGGCAGGGCGACCATCCAATCGATGTACGTCCGAGCGACGGTGTACTCGGGCGAGCCTGGAGGAATGCGCTTGAGGCGGTCGAACTCGCGCGTGACCTCGCGGAGCGCCTCCTGCGGCATGCCGGCCTCCTGGATCTTGGCCCACAGCTCCTCCAGCTCGACGCTGCGGTCGTCGGTCTCGCCGAGCTCGCGCTGGATCGCCTTGAGCTGCTCGCGCAGGTAGTAGTCCCTTTGGGACTTGCTCAGCTCCGAACTGACCTCGCGCTGGACCTTGCTGGTCAGCTCGAGCACGCGCACTTCGCGGCCGAGCATCTGCACCAGCTTCTGGAGCCGCTCGACTAGGTCGACGGTCTCCAGCAGCTCCTGCTTCTCGGCGACGGGCAGCTGAACGTGCGCCGCCACGAGGTCGGCCATCACGTTGGTCTCCTGCACGGCCTGAGTCAGCGCCTGAAGCTCGTCCGGCATGTTCGGGCTGAGCTTGAGCGCCTGCTGGAACAGCGCGGCGACCGTGCGGCGGAGCGCCTCGATCTCCTCCGCCTTGTCCTCGGGAGGAGCCGGCTCCTCGATGACCTCGATGCGCGCGCGCAGGTACGGAGTCTCTTGGATCGGCTCGACGATCCGGAACCGGACCACGCCCTGCACGATCATGCGGATGCCCTCGGGCAGCTTCACGAGCGTGCGGATGATCACGGCGCACCCGACTTGGTAGACGTCGTCGAAGCCCGGCTGGTCCGTCTGAGGGTCCTTCTGGGCGACCACGCCGATGATCCGGTCGTTACCCACCACGCTCTCGTCGATCAGCTGCACGCTGGACTCGCGCGACACGCTGAGCGGCGCGATGAGCATCGGGTAGATCACCGAATCGCGCAGCGGAAGGATGCTGAGAACGTTGGGAATCTCGGGGCGGGCGTCCGTCGACTCGCCTTGCTCCTCCTCGCCCTTGGCCACGACGGGCTGGCCCTCCTCCGGCGGGACGTTCTCTTCCTCGACGGGCAGATCCACTTCAGGCATCCTGCAGGTCCATCCTCTCGGTGCACGCTACCCCAATCTTGGGCACGAACACGATCAGAAAGCCGTTCCGGTATTGGGCGCGGATGCCGTCCACGTCGATCGGGCAATCGGGAAGCTCCACCTCGCGCTCGAACTCCCCGTAGTACACCTCCAGCTGGTAGCACCTCACACCCCGGCGCCCGACGGTCTCCTCGTGGCGCACGCCCTTGATCGTCAGGGTCCGCGCATCGGGCGTGTACGAAAGCTGGATGTCCTCGCCCCGAACCCCGGCGATCTCCGCCTTCAGGGTGAACCCGTCCTCCTGCTCGAACAGGTCCACGCGGGGCTCCCAGACCCTCCTGCGCACGACCGTGCGTCCGGCTTTGGTCAGCTCGTCGCGGAGGGCGCGCAGATCGTCGTCGATCGTCCAAGGCCAATCTTCCCGTTCGCGGCGTGCCATGGAACTTTCAGTTTACCCGTTCACCCCTTCCGACCCGGCCTGCCCGTCCCGTCTCAGAACGAAACCGGCGGGTCCCAGGTTGCCCTCGACGGACACCCCGGAGAGCCGCGGCCCGGCCCGCAGACCAACGCCGGCCTGCTGGAACGAGCAACCCCGAACGAACAGCATCCCCTCGCCCTCCGCCTGGATCGCCGGGGTGCCGCGCCGCGGGAAGTCCCACTGGACGAAGGTACAGTCGGAGAAGCCCACGACGCCCTTGCCGCCGACCTTCGCGATCTGCCTGCAGGGCCCCCAGAAGGCGCAGTTGGCGAAGCGCACGGTGCCGCTGTTCGTCGAACGAACCTCGACCATCGTCGGGTCGGGGCCGTGGAACGAGACGAACTCGCCGTTGGTTACGAGCAGGCCCATCGGCGCGCACTGGTCCACGACCATCGCGGTCCGGCAGTCGTCCGCGCCGATCCCCAGAAAGTTGCCGTTGCAGACGCCGTTCTTCGTCTCGACGAACCGGTAGCCTACCGAGTAGCCGAAGCAGAACGTGTTCAGGACATACTGCCAGTCGGTGCGACCGAACACGAACGCCTCGCCGTGCTCCATCTGCCACTGGAACAGCTTGGGATGCATGCTGTACCAAGGGTTGAAGTGGACGTTCTCGATGCGGCCGATGTCGTAAATGGCGTCCACGAACACGCCCCTGCGGATCGGCTGGCCGTGCACGTTGCGGATCAGGTGCCTCTCGTTCTGCGAGGCGTCGATGCCTTGGTACGGGTTGAGGAGCTCCACGTCCAGGAGCGCCGGGTTCTTGCCGCGCAGGGCGACGGCGTAGGGGTGCGGCCTCGGCTCCTCGTCGCTGCGGATTCCCGGGTGGTGGACGCACAGGCCGGCGAGCGTGGCGTTCGTCTCCACCGTGATCAGCGCGGGCCCGTCCTCGGAGCCAGAGCCGCAGTCCGCCAGCAGCACGGTCCCCGTCTCGCCCGGCCTCGGCAGGCCCGCGTCGCGGAACCCGTTGTGGGCGGGCACGCTGCCGAACGTT